>VAPM010983700.1_pt1 | contig 17538 bp, 23 predicted proteins | sample 3395091 | NCBI WGS metagenome assembly VAPM01 (sample SAMN08290445, study PRJNA428436) | hydrothermal vent metagenome | isolation source: Deep-sea hydrothermal vent chimney 3 | place: Pacific Ocean: Juan De Fuca Ridge | reverse complement strand
GGTGAAGCCCCAACCAGTATTATTATTGATGATTGGTTTATCGAGCCAGCTGCATCTGTCGCGGCATTACCATTAAGAAATGAAAAGGTATATGGATTTTTAGCACTATCTAGCGAACAACAAGACCGATTTTATGTCGGCATGGGTACTGATTTTTTACAAAAACTGGGAGATCACGTAAGTGCAGCGCTTTCCCGTTATGTTAAAGCTAATGAATAAAAAATATGCAGATTTATTAACCGAATACCTTAAGTTCTTAAATTTTGAGCGTGGCCTAAGTCCGCTTACGCTAAAAAACTATGCACGCGACATCAAAACACTCATCTCATTAAGTGATGAATCAGATTTAAACAGTTTAAAAAATACAGACATTCGCCGCTTTATTGCTAGTTTACATAGCAAAGGCTTAGGCGGTAGAAGCATCGCTCGCATGCTATCTAGCTGGCGCGGCTTCTTTAATTACCTGACCCAGCGTTATCAATTTAGCAATAATCCAGTCATGGGGTTACGTGCACCTAAGTCTGCAAAAGCGTTACCGCAAGCACTCTCCATTGAACAAGCAATTAAACTAGTCGATATCAAAGAAAATGATATTTTAAGCATACGTGACCACGCTATTTTAGAATTATTTTATTCTTCTGGTTTACGACTGAGTGAACTAGTAAACCTCGACATTGACCAACTCGATTTTTCTGAAGGCACTGTAACCGTCACCGGCAAAGGAAACAAAACCCGTATTGTGCCGCTAGGTCAGCATGCGACCACTGCTATACAGCAATGGCTCAATCTACGATTAAATTTGTTACCTAAAAACCCAACAGAAAAAGCTGTATTTATCAGCAAACAAGGTAAACGATTATCCACACGCAACATTCAATACCGCCTTAAAGCATGGTCAATCAAGCAAGGTGTGGGTTCATCCGTACATCCACATATGCTGCGCCACAGCTTTGCTTCGCACGTGCTACAATCTAGTGGTGATTTACGTGCTGTGCAAGAAATGCTTGGCCATGCCAACATTAGCACAACACAAATTTATACACATTTAGATTATCAACACCTCACAAAAGTGTACGATGCAGCTCACCCACGTGCACGAAAAAAAGATGGCGCTTAAAAAATAATTTTTATAGCCTTTTAATCATCATTTAGTTAGGAAACAAAATGGAACATTCATTACCAGCATTACCATACGCAAAAAATGCATTAGCACCACACTTATCAGAAGAAACATTAGAGTTTCATTACGGCAAACATCATAATGCTTATGTCACCAACTTAAACAAGTTAATCAAAGGTACCGAGTTTGAAAACGCAGCACTAGAAGATATTATTAAAAAAGCTTCTGGTGGCATTTATAACAATGCCGCTCAAATTTGGAACCACACCTTCTTTTGGAATTGTATGAAACCAAATGGTGGAGGTGCGCCAACAGGCGCATTGGCTGATGCTATTAATGCAAAATGGGGTAGCTTCGATGACTTTAAAAAAGCATTTCAAGCTTCTGCTGCAGGCAACTTCGGCTCTGGCTGGACATGGCTAGTGAAAAAATCTGACAGTTCAGTCGATATCGTTAACATGGGTCCTGCAGGCACACCATTAACAACAGGCGACACCGCTATATTTACGGTTGATGTATGGGAGCACGCCTATTACATCGATTATCGTAATGCACGCCCTAAGTTCTTAGAAACATACTTAACATCGTTAGCTAACTGGGATTTTGCTGCAGCCAACTTCGCCGCTTAAATTCAAGCTTTCTAAATAGCCGTATTGCTTGCAGCACGGCTATTTTTGTTTCATTATTAGCTATCTGTCCTACTTTAAAAACATGAAAAATGACAACTCTCGAGAAAATTGAACTCACCTTGATTCCATTTTTTTGTATTATCGCTTGGCTGATAACGACGACACTCCCAAAAGAAATGCCAATAGGGCATTTAATTTTAGCAATATCTGCACTCTTATTGTTTCAAAGCCTTATCCGCGACCTCGTTCTACTTGCTAGAAAGAAAAAAGCAGCAAAAAATCAATCCAGATCCATACGCTGCATATGTTTAGAATCATCGGTAGGAGTAACTGGCATATTACTAGGCGCAAGTGTGCTGGGCTTAGGCATTAGCTATCCCATTATTATGGGAAGATGGGGGTGGAGTATCCTGACACTGCTAGTGTTAATGACAGGGTTCATGATAAAAGATTTTGTAGTAGAAAGCAGACCTTGGCGCATTGTTCGAGACAAAAACCACATGAATATTATTTTCACACTGAAATAATTTAAAGCTTTATTACATAAAACACCTAAGTAAGAAGAACCAAGCCCCAAACCACCAGCACATTCACCAAAGCAATCAACACAGCAGCACTGCCAATATCTTTAGCGCGGCCAGCTAATTCATGATGTTCAATCGACGTATGGTCTACGGCTGTTTCTATTGCCGAATTTAATAATTCCACAATAAGCAATAACAACAAAACACCTACCAACAAAACACGCTCAATATTCGTGTTGCCCAAATAAAAGCCTAACGGAAGCAACACAACCAACAGCCATGCTTCTTGGCGAATAGCCGCCTCATTCTTATAAGCGGCACTTAAGCCAGCCCAAGAGTAACCAGCTGCTTTCACAATACGTGTTAAGCCATCTTTACTTTTAAACGGACTTTCCATGTCACACTTTCTAGTCATTGGGTGCTGAATATTAACACGCATACTCGCGCCATTTAAAGGCATGCGTTATCATATTGATTTACTGAACCTACAGACAGCAAAGGCTTTACACATGGCACGCACCGTAAACTGCATTAAATTAGGCAAAGAAGCCGAAGGCATGGACTTTCCGCCTTACCCTGGTGAATTGGGTAAGCGCCTATATCTAGAAGTTTCTAAAGAAGCATGGGCAGAATGGCTTAAACAACAAACCATGTTAGTCAATGAAAACCGCTTAAGTTTGGCAGACCCTGCTGCGCGTAAATATTTATCAGAACAAACTGAGAAGTATTTCTTTGGTGAGGGTGCGGATACTGCAGAAGGCTACGTACCTGAAACAAAATAAAAAACGATAAGTTTATTATGAAAAAATTTATATTGATACTTGGCGTAGTGTTTCTCTTTCAATATTTCTACAAAACAGAAACCATACAAGTGAGCGAAATAAAACATGACAATGTCATTTTATATGCCACTGCTTGGTGCGGTTATTGTAAAAAGACCCGAGAATTTTTAGCTGAAAACAATATTGAATATATCGAATACGATATTGAAAAGTCTGAAGAAGGTCGTAAACAACATAAAGCCCTTGGTGGAAGAGGCGTACCCGTTTTAGACATAAAAGGTACTGTGATTCATGGCTATAGTGTTAAAAACATGAAATTTACACTAAAAGAACTTAATTTAATGTAGTGATACTTTCATTAAACAAATAAAAAACCGCTCAATGCGGTTTTTTATTTGTCTTACTACTAATCACTATTTATATGTTTTCACGCCCTCAGCTGTTGCCAATAACAACACATTCGCTGGCCTAGCTGCAAATAGGCCATTGGTTACTACACCAACAATTTGATTAATCTTTGCTTCCATGGCTACAGGGTCTTCAATGCTTAAATTATGTACGTCTAAAATGATATTGCCATTATCAGTTGTAAAGTCACGTAATGTTGGTTGTCCACCAAGCTTGACTAATTCACGTGCAACATAACTTTGAGCCATTGGCAGCACTTCTACCGGCAATGGAAACTTACCTAGCACAGGGACATATTTAGTCTCATCACAAATACAAATAAAAGTTTTAGCAACTGCTGCTACAATTTTTTCACGTGTTAAAGCACCACCCCCACCTTTTAACATATGCATGTGCTCAGTAATTTCATCAGCACCATCCACATAAATATCCATACCGTCTACAGCATTTAAATCGAACACTTCAATACCATGTCCACGCAAACGCTCAGCCGTTGCTTCACTACTTGCTACAGCGCCATCGATTTTTCCCTTTACTTTTGCTAGCTCTTCTATAAAAAAGTTAGCCGTTGAACCTGTACCCACACCAATAATGCCCTCTTTTACATATTCAACCGCTGCTTTTGCTACCTGTTGCTTTAATTCATCTTGTGTATATGCCATTTTAAGTAAATCCTTAACAAAGTCTTTATAATATAATCAAACCTACACTATACACTGCTCAATAGTATTTAGAATCAGGCATGTCACAAAATTACACTCAAGACTATTTAGTAAAAATCGAAAACACGCGGGTCTATGATGTGGCTATTAACACGCCTCTCGATTTCCAGCCTAACTTATCAGCACGCATTCAAAACCATGTTTTATTAAAACGCGAAGACATGCAATCTATTTTCTCTTTTAAGTTACGTGGCGCTTACAATAAAATGGCAAATTTACCTGCTGACATACTAAAACGTGGCGTGATTGCTGCAAGTGCGGGTAACCATGCTCAAGGTGTGGCACTTGCTGCTCAAAAGCTAAGCTGTCACGCCGTTATAGTGATGCCAACCACCACACCACTTATCAAAGTAAATGCCGTAAGAAGCCGTGGCGCTGAAGTTATATTAATAGGCGACAGTTATTCAGATGCTTACCGTTACGCAAAAAAATTAGAAAAATCTAAAAATATGACTTTTGTGCACCCCTACGACGATCCTGATGTCATTGCTGGGCAAGGTACGATTGCGATGGAAATTCTCAATGCGCACCCAGAACCTATAGAAGCCATTTTTTGCTGCGCAGGTGGTGGTGGCTTGCTTGCAGGCATAGCGACTTACGTAAAAGCCAAGAGACCAGAAATAAAGGTGATTGGTGTTGAAGCCAAAGATGCTGAAGCAATGACAGCTTCTATCAAAGCCGGCAAACGTATCACACTTGAACAAGTTGGCTTATTTGCTGATGGTGCCGCTGTGAAACAAGTTGGCGAACACACATTTAATTTATGCCAGCAATACGTGGATGAAATGATTGTAGTCGATAATGATGCCATTTGCGCAGCTATAAAAGATGTGTTTGAAGATACACGTAGTATTTTAGAACCCGCTGGCGCTTTGGCTACTGCTGGGCTTAAGGCTTATGTAGAACGAGAAAATATACAAGGCAAAACACTGGTTAGTATTGCTTCTGGCGCTAACATGAATTTTGACCGTTTAAGGTTTATTGCGGAACGTGCCGAGATTGGTGAAAAACGTGAAGCCGTTTTAGCGGTCACTATCCCAGAAAAACCAAGCGCGTTTAAAGCGTTCTGTCGCTTATTGGGCGACCATAATATTACAGAATTTAACTACCGCTATTCTGATCCAAAAGAAGCGCATATTTACGTTGGCGTTACCGTGCACGACCCAGCAGAAACAGCAAAATTAGTACGTGATTTACAAGCCAAGCACTTACCTACATTAGACTTAACAGATAACGAAGTCGCTAAGCTACACCTACGTCATTTGGTTGGTGGGCATGCACCGCTAGCTAAACATGAAGTTGTCTACCGATTTGAGTTTCCAGAAAAACCTAGCGCACTGATGAACTTTTTAAACACTATGGAGCATGATTGGAATATTAGTCTATTTCACTATCGCAATCACGGTGCTGATTTCGGACGCATTTTGGTCGGCATGCAAGTACCACCACACGAAATTAATGATTTTACTGATTTCCTAAACAGCTTAGGTTATCCATACTGGGATGAAACGCAAAACCCTGCTTATAAACTATTTTTAGGATAATTGGATGCTTTTGCTTATATTTAACCATGCACTTGGTTATAATCAGCCACCAAGGAATAACCATAAATTTTTAAGTGTTTGTTTTCATGAAACTAAAATTAATTAACTATGCGAGCATAATTCTTGCATAACATTTAAAGATTTATATTAAAAATATCTGTTAAAACATTCAGATAATACTATGGAGATGAGGAATGAGATTTACAACACTATTTAATAAGACGCCTGCTAGCTTGTTATTACTGGCTTTAATCACAGGCATTGTTGGCTGCAGCCAAGAGCCAGTGATGACAGAAGACACGCCACCAACAAGCATGGCGGTCCCGACTAATGTGGCCTATATTACCAGCCAAAAAGCTGGTGTCAGTGTCATTGACCTTGCAACAATGGAAGTAATAAATGAAATTGATGTGAAAGCAGAAGCACCACGTGGTTTAGGCATTACTGATGACGGTACAAAACTGATTGTCGCTACTAGAGAAAATGAAAGTATCGCTGTTATCGACACCATAACAGGTGAAGTTTTGCAGACAATCAATGTAGGTAAAAACCCGGAATTTGTCCGCATAAGAGGTAATTATGCTTTCATTTCATCGGAGCCTAGTGCTAAAGGTGGCCCACCACCAAAACCCGGCACAGAAGAAGCAGAGGACGATGACGACGATGATGATAAAACACCAGCACGTATTGCTGTAGTAGATTTAGTAGCAGGCACAAAAATACGTGACATTATTGGTGGCCCAGAAACTGAAGGTATTGAGTTTTCAGCAGACGGCCAAAATATCGTTATCACCAATGAAGCAGATAACACCATTACCGTACACAATATCGAAACGGGCGAACTCGTAAAGTCTATCAATACAGAAGAATATGGCAATCGCCCACGCGGTATCAAAATTTCTCCTGATGGCAATACCTATATTGCCACACTCGAATATGGCAATAAATTTATGGTATTAGATAAAGACTTCAATCTAGTTCGCACGGTAGATACTGGAAAAGTGCCATATGGCGTTGCTTTTGATAGTGCTGGTGAACGTATTTTCGTGGCGGCTAATAAAGAACAAGCCTTGCAAGTATTTGATGCTAAAACTTACGAAAAAATTAAAGACATCCCAACAGGTAAACGTTGCTGGCACTTTACATTCACCCCTGATGAGAAAAATATTTTACTTGCTTGCGGTAAATCAGATGCTGTTTTCGTCATCGACACTGAAAAGTTAGAAGTGACTAAACAAATTGAAGTGAAAAACCTACCTTGGGGCTTGGTTACCTACCCAAAAACCATGGGCAGTTTAGACACCAAGTAAAACTGTTATATGCACTAATAAAAAAGCCCCAGTATTGGGGCTTTTTTATTTCACTATTTTAGTTTTTCTAAAATAAATGTCCAATCTCTTGGATCTACGGGCGTAATAGAAAGCCGATTACCTCGTTGTAAAATACGTAAATTTTCAAGCTCAGGTATTTCACGCATTTCTTTTAAGCCAAGCAATGCTGTCTTCCGTACTAATTTCACATCGACATTTACCCAGCGTGGCGTTTCTGGCGTAGATTTAGGATCATAATATTTATGGCCCTTAATAAACTGCAACCTATCTGGATAGGCCAACGTACTCACTTCACAAATACCCACGATACCTGGCGTTTTACAATTTGAGTGATAAAACAACACACCATCGCCTACCTGCATTTGGTCACGCATAAAGTTACGTGCCTGATAATTACGAATGCCATACCAATCTACTGATTGGTTTGGCATCTCTGCTAAATCATCTATCGACACATCTGAAGGCTCAGATTTCATTAACCAGAAACGCATAATTTATATAATCTCCATAACATCGGTTTACTTTTTAGGTATGATAAATGAAGTTAGAAACTTTAGGGTAAAAGCATGGCACTGAACGTTTTAGGCACAACATTACAAATATGTAGTATAGACCCCATGACTGGTTTTACGCGCACTGGCTGCTGCGAAACGGGACCAGAAGATACCGGTAGCCATACCGTGTGTGTGCAAGTAACAGATGAGTTTTTAGCCTATTCAATTTCTCGTGGTAACAACTTGAGCACACCCCGCCTAGAATATGGCTTTGAAGGACTGAAAGTTAATGACCGCTGGTGTTTATGCGCTGCACGCTGGCTAGAAGCAAGTGAAGATGGTTTTGCGCCCCCAGTCATACTAGAAGCCTGTCATGAAAAGTGTTTAGAGATTATCAGTATCGCAGATTTAAAATATCACGCGTTACGTTAAAAACTTACAAGAAAAGAGAGTGATTTTAATAAGGCTTAAAGGGGAAATAATTTTGATTTTATTGGCACAAGTGCAGGGCATCAAGCCTCAGGAAATATATTTGAAATCAATAGGCTCAATTTGAAAAAATTATCAAATCTTGTTCAAATAAAGCTGAAACAAGACGTTTGAACGAACGCAGTACCATTAGTACGAGAAGTGAAAAACAACGCCGTATCAGCGACATTTCAACAGGATCTATTCTCTCTGGTGTTACCTGAGCCGTTAATCCTGAACCAAAAAAATTCAGGTGGTAACAGCCTAAAGCGCATTAGGTACACTCGCCAAGGGTCACTTAAGAGTAAACCCAACTTAGAGCGCGCACACCGCTACTTGATGAGCCGGAACCTATAACAGAAACTAGTTCAAGGAATGTGGACTCAGGCAACGCCAGAAAAAACAAATGAATGAATGATACAGCTGAAATATTACAAATTTAATTTAAACGCCAATTACAAAAGCTTAGATTGTGCTGCAATTGCTTCATCAATTTGATTCTCCATTGCACTAATCCTACGCTTATAATCACCGATGTCAATGTCACCCGTTTTCGTATTGAGCACCTCGTGAGAAAGATTTAAAGCTGCCATAATCGCAATACGCTCAGTACCAACCACCTTCCCAGAATCGCGGATATCACGCATTTTTTTATCTAGGTAGTCAATAGCGTCCAATAAACCTTGCTGTTCCTCATCTGTACATGAAACGGTAAATTCACGTCCCATTATTGATACATCAATTGGCTTTGCTTCACTCATGCAGTTTCTTCACTTTGTGGAATTTTATCTAACAAGCCTTCTAACTTAATACTAGCCTGCTCCATATTACTTTTTAAGGTGTCAGAGCCCTTCTGCGCCTTTAATAAATCACCTTGCAACTGTACATTCGCTTCATGTAAAGAGCCACATAAAGAAACAAGCTGTGTAATTTTATCTTCTAAAATTTTTATATCTGCGTCCATTCACCCACTATAATTTAAAAAAATCATATTAGTCAATAGCTAACACCTACTATTCAATGTAATTTAATACATTTACTTAGAGTTGTTGCATAAAAATTTAATTGTTTTTTTATACATTAACCATATAATGCTCACAGTTGTTAGGTGCCTACGTTGATTTTTCAATTAATAAAGGTGAAACTGGGAAATAGGTGCATTAAATTTATTTAGTAAGTCCTATGCTGCCCCCGCAACGGTAAGTGAGTCTTAAATAGTTGATTTTGCAATCAGTCACTGAGCATACAGCTTGGGAAGGCGCAAATCATTTCTCACAAGCCCGGAGACCGGCCTCGCAACAACCTGCCTACTTTTAGGCGTGCTAGGAAATACCGCGGGGTGACGGTAACGGAAAGCTGCACTGCTGTTATTTTCAGCTCACTTTTTGTCTATTTTCACCCTTCTAAGTTCCCTAGTTTTTATAACTCACATGCGGGGTCGCATGTACTAAGGGATAAGATAATGAAAAAAACCATCATCGCTAGCCTAGTTGGCTTAGCTTTTACCACGCCTACGTTTTCAGTCGAAAATATTAATCTAGATGACATCGTAGTGACAGCAACACGCATACCCCAACCAAAAGAAAACGTGATTGCAGATGTTACAGTGATTAACGCAGATGAAATTCAACAGGCAGGCCAGACAACTTTAGTAGAACTATTACAGTTACAGCCAGGCATTGAGTTCAGTAGCAATGGTGGCGCTGGTAAAGTGTCCAATATATTTTTACGTGGATCAAATAGTAGCCATATCGTTGTATTAATAGACGGTATGCGTATTAATTCAGCCACAACTGGCACTGTATCTTTCGAGAACTTACCGCTAGCACAAATAGATAGAATCGAAATTTTAAGAGGCCCAGCCACTAGTCTATACGGTCAAGATGCTATCGGTGGCGTTATTCAACTATTTACAAAAAAAGGTGAAGGTAAAACCAAACTCTATGCTAACGTCGGTTATGGTACATACGATACATCATTAGGCGAAGCCGGTATTAGAGGGCGAATTAATGATACTCGCTACGCACTTAATGTTTCCGCCTCAAATACAAACAGCTTTTCCGCACTAGATAGCAATAACCCTAATATTGATGATAATGATGCCTACCGTAATTTAGCCATTAGCGGCTCTTTGTCGCAACTACTCACTGAAGATCATGAAATGGGCATACAGTTTTTTAATAGTGATGGTGTTACCCGCTTTGACAATCGCTTTAATTTCACCGACTTTTCTTCAAAGGCAAAACTAACACAGCAATCAATTGCCTTATTTAGTAAAAACCAATGGACATCATTCTGGCAATCTAACTTTCATGTAGGAGTTAGTAAGGACAAGTCAAGAACTTACGATGAGTTTGGTGCGCCTGCTGTTAACCGTTTTGATACAGAGCAAATGCAAATTAACTGGCAAAATGATTTTAACCTACCTATCGGCACACTTACCTTAATATACGACAGGCTAGAAGAAGACATTACCTCTAGTACACAATTTAAAGAAACTAACCGTATTAATGAAGGCTATGTTGCTAGTTATTTAGCTAACATTGGCGCGCACAGCTTCCATCTAAGCTATCGAGATGATCATAACAGCAGTTTTGGTAATAATCAGACTGGCGGTATTGGCTATGGCTTTAGCTTTAATGACAATTGGCGAACAACAGCCAGCTACGGTAGCGCTTTTAAAGCACCCAGTTTTAACGATTTATACTTCCCTGATTTCTTTGGGTTTGCCACTAGCAACCCTAACCTTAAACCAGAGAAATCTGACAATATTGAAGCCAGCCTACGCTATCAAAATAATATTGCTAACGCCTCACTTACAATATATGAAAACAAAATACGTAATTTAATTGCATTAGATGCAACTTTTGTCCCATTTAATGTCAACAAAGCAACGTTAAGAGGCCTAACCCTTGCTGGCAACGTGCAATTAGACCGCTGGCGGATGAGTGGCAGCGTGGATATCCAGTCACCTCGTGATGAGGAAACAGATAATTTGCTAGTCCGCCGTGCGAATCGCCACGCTAAATTAAATCTACATTACGATTTAAACAAATGGCGTTTGGGAGCTGAAGCAGTCGCAACATCAACAAGTTATAACGATACTGCTAATACAAAACGCATTGATGGATATACTGTTTTAAACCTGACTACTCAATATATGCTTAGCAATGACTGGACGGTTCAAGCACGCATTAACAACGTACTAGATAAAAACTATACGACAGCATTCAGTGGTGATATTGCGTACAACACGCCAGGTTCAAACTTATTTGTTAACCTTCGTTATCAACCTGAATAATTTTTATGCCCCAAAATGGTATGATGATAGATGTATACATATAGGCAGTGTCTTTAAATCACGGAAACGTTATGAACAAACAAAATACATTGAATATTAAAAGCCAATTACTAATTGCTGGAGCAATTGCATTTTTTATGCTGCTAACACGTGGTAGCCATATGCTGACAAGCGTATCGCTACCAGACGCCAGTATCGTACTGTTTTTACTTGGTGGGTTATGGCTTAAACGCTTAGCTTGGTTTGCGGTGTTTTTTGTTTTAGCCACCGTTATTGATTTTGGTGCAGCTGCGCTTGACCCTGCACAAGGTTTTTGTTTGACCGATGGCTATTGGGGTTTGATCCCAGCTTATGGTGCTATGTGGTTGGGTGGACTATGGTTAGGCAAACAAAAGAATGCATTCTCTATCATCCCGTATGTGACCGTAACAGTGCTCACTAGCCTTGTTGCTTTTGTGATTTCAACACAGACATATTACTTATTTTCTGGCCGTTTCCCTGCACAAGGGGTCATCGAGTCGATGAAACACGGCTGGAACTACTTACCAAGCTGGATGGGGTTTGCAGCAATGTATTTTGCCATTGTGTGGTTAAGTATAGCTGTACTGCGTAGCATTAAACCAAGCAATACAGTTAAAATTTAATGCTTACTTTAGCTTTCAAAGCCGCTTAAAAATTTAAGCGGCTTTTTTATTCTGATCATTTTATGAGCAATCCTCACATTAAAAACACACATGCTTATACTGAACAAGAGCAAGCGGCTGTCTATAAAGTGATTGCCGAACGTCGCGACATGCGGCATTTTTTATCTACACCTATCGCGACTGAAACATTAACCAAAATTTTAAATGCTGCCCACCATGCCCCCAGTGTAGGATTAATGCAGCCTTGGCGCTTTATTCGCATTAGCGATACTAAATTACGCAAAAAAATATACACTCAAGTCGATGAAGAGCGTATTAAAACCGCACAAGCTATTGACGAGCTTGAAACCACCGCGCGTATGGCAGAATTTATGCAACTTAAAGTTGAAGGGGTTTTAGATTGCGGTGAGCTACTGGTAGCAACATTATGTGACAAACGTGAAGGACATATTTTTGGCCGCCGCACATTGCCAGAAATGGATATAGCCTCTGTCAGTTGTGCTATCCAAAACCTATGGCTAGCAGCGCGTGCGGAAGGCTTAGGGTTAGGCTGGGTTAGTTTGTTTGACCCAATCAAATTAGCGTCATTATTAAATATACCGAATGATGCAAAACCGATTGCCGTTTTATGCTTAGGTCATGTGAATAGTTTTTATAAAAAACCTATGCTAGTAGAACAAGGCTGGAGGGAAGAAAAGCCACTTTCAGAAATGTTAATGGAAAACGGCTGGAAAACATCATGAACTTTCCTGTCACAGGAATAATAGACCCCTTTAGCCAACAATGGAGTAAAGCACAATCATGTCTATTCACTTAATTTTAGGCGGTGCACGCTCTGGCAAAAGTACCTATGCAGAAAGTTTAGCGTCACAAAGCAAACAAGCGGTGACCTATATCGCTACCGCACAAATTTATGATGATGAGTTTGCCAAACGTGTAAAACATCATCAAAAGCGTCGCCCTAAACATTGGCATATTGTAGAAGCACCTTTTCATTTAGCAAAAACCATAGGAACTTATGCAAACGCTAATACATGCTTAATTGTAGATTGCCTCACACTATGGCTTGCGCAATGCATCTGCCCAGATTGTGATTCACCAGAAGAACAAAGTAACAAAACATTACTATGGGAGCAGGAGCGCACCGCACTACTAGAAACATTACCAAATTTAGCTGGTACAGTATTACTAGTCAGCAATGAAGTCGGCATGGGCATTGTGCCATTGGGAGAAATCAATCGCCAGTTTCAAGACGAACAAGGCAGGCTCAATCAAGCAGTGGCTAACATAGCCGATAACGTTAGTTTTATTGCGGCTGGCTTACCTCTCCACTTAAAGGGTACGACAAAAACAATATGATTAAATTTGAATTAAAAAACGAATATATCGCCTTATGCGACTTATTAAAAGCTGAGGGTATTGCAGATAGTGGTGGCCAAGCTAAAATCATGGTGGCTAATGGGAACGTCAAGGTAGACGGTAAAACTGAATTGCGTAAAACCGCAAAAATCCGCAAAGGGCAAAAAGTAGAATGCCTAGGCCATATTATTAAAATTGGCTCTGCCGATCAAACAAATTAACGGTTCACAAATTCTATTCTAGGGACAGGCCCGCCAAAATCGAGCTGCGTCACACTGCCATAATCCACATCAATTCTAAAAAGCCCTTTAAGCGGCATATTAAGAACATGTGCGATAAGTGCACGTATCATGCCGCCATGTGTCACTACCAAAATATGCTCATTATTATATTGACTTAACATCGCATCCAAAAAAGCAACGCCACGCTGTTGTAACGCGCTAAATGTTTCACCATTAGGTGGCGCCATATGCGCATAGTTTTGTGCCCACTCATCAAATACTGACCGTGGGATGTCATCCCAAGCTTGCATTTCCCAATCCCCAAAATCCAGTTCTTTTAGTCGGTCGTCTTGCATCACATTTTCTAAACCTAGTGTTTCTGCTAACTTTACGCAGCGCTGCAAAGAACTACTAAACGCTGCCTTTGGTTGTAGATGATGAATCTTAGCTTTCGTCTCTGCAACTTCTTGTATAAAGCTTGCTGCAACATCAACATCCGTTTGGCCGTAACAAATACCAGCAGCTATTTGCAAACTAGTATGACGAATTAATGTGATTTTCAACTGTTAAAACTCCATAAAACCAATCCTAAATAAAAAACCAACTCTGTGATTTGCTGCGTTGCACCTAAAGTATCACCCGTATAACCACCCAACCAATATTTCATTTTCTGTCGCCACCATAGCCAAGCGAAGAAAGTGGGAATGATGGTCATCGGTATAAAATTCACTAATTGCACCGAACGTTGGCTAAACATGAATAGAGTAATAATGCCTAAAAATGGTAAGCAACCAAAAACATTGGCAAGACATAATGCACCTAAGCTAATCTTTGTCGCTAATGGCTTTGCTTTACCTTTAGGCTTGGCATAACTTAATGTTGCCATCACCCACACCGCACATAATCGGCTCAGTGCATGACCTGCAATTAAAGCGACAGGCACAAAGTAACCGTTAAGTGAATTTAACGCATAAAATTTAGTAAGCAACATTAAAAACAGAGCAACTGCACCATAAGTACCTAAACGAGAGTCTTGCATAATCGTGAGTATTTGCTCACGCTGATAGCCGCCACCCAAGCCATCGGCACTATCTGCCAGCCCATCTTCATGAAAGGCACCTGTCACATAGATAGTACTCGCCATGCTTAATAGCACTGCAATCTGTTTTGGTAGAAATTTAGCAGACACCACAAAAACACCTGCACCAATTAGGCCAATGATAATACCGATCAATGGGAAGTATTTTGCAGAATAATTGAGGTCGGATTCTTGAAAATATGCATAATGCGGCACTGGTATACGTGTAAAAAATTCAAGTGCCAATAAAAAATAATGCCATTCCAATTTTACAGCTGTTAGCATTTTTCGCTAACACCCGCACTCGCAAAGCTCGCCATTTCATTTAAAAAATTAACGGCAGACTGTACCAACGGGTACGCAAGCACAGCGCCTGTGCCCTCACCTAAACGCAAACCTAAATTTAACAATGGTTTCACATTTAAATGATCTAACATCAATTGATGGCCAGCTTCACCTGAGCAATGCGAAAAAATACAATACTGCAAAATATTGGGCTGCATTTTAGCCGCTACTAATAATGCAGATGTTGCGATAAAGCCATCAATTAACAATATTGCTTTCTGCTCTGCCGCGCTTAACATCGCCCCCACCATCATGGCAATTTCAAAACCACCAAAGGTCGCCAACACTTGCATTGGATCCATACCATCTAAAGCATGATGCTTAAGGGCTTTTCGTAATGTCTTTGTTTTTCTAATGATTCCTGCGTCATTCAACCCAGCACCACGTCCCACACACTGCAATATTGATAATTCACACAAGACACTCACCAAACAGCTTGCAGATGAAGTGTTACCAATACCCATCTCACCAAAAGCAACAATATTTGTTCCAGCATCCATTTCTTTGTTAACAAATGCCTGACCTAAAGTAAGTGCTTGCTCACACTGGATATCTGTCATTGCAGGGGCATGTAAAAAATTTTTTGTCCCAAATGCAATTTTGGCATGCACTAGATTAGAGGCATTCTTGAAATCAAAATTAACACCACTATCAACAATACGTAATGCCACATTGTGCTGTTTAGCAAATACATTAATAGCCGCACCACCTGACAAAAAAGTCATCACCATCTGCGCCGTTACTGCTTGCGGATATGAACTCACACCCGCCTCTACAATGCCATGATCACCAGCAAAAATAAGCGCTACTGGGTTTTTTAATGCTGGAGTTAATGTGCTTTGTATTTGTCCAACTTGTAAGGCAATATTCTCTAATGTGCCTAAAGCACCCAATGGTTTAGTTTTATTATTGATGGCATCTTGCAAAGCAAGTTTTATGTGTGTGCCATTTTCTTGATCGCAAAGCGCTTTTATTTGAATCATATAATCCAACTATAATGTAAAAATAGAAAATAAAAAACCCGCAAAATACTTAAATTCTGCGGGTCTAATTAAAGCACAATGACTTAAATAATTATAGCGCTGGAATACGCAGCATTTGACCTGGATATATTTTATCAGGATGACTTAACATTGGCTTATTAGCTTCAAAAATAACTGGATACTTCATTGCATCACCATAAACTGCTTTAGCAATTTTAGATAAAGTATCACCACTTACTACTGTATGAAATTGTGGCTCCGCTCCTGCAGCTGTTACAACCATATTATCTTCTACATCTTGCACGCCTTTAACATTACCGCAACATAACAAGATTTTTTCTTTCGTTTCTTGTGTATCAGCAATGCCAGACACACTGACTGTACCTGTTGCCCCATCAAACCCAATATCTAAATTTTCTGCCGACAATTCCATCTTAGCAACATAATTAGCAATAGCATCTGCCGCTGCTTGGTTCGCCGCTGCCACCTTAACTGGCGATGGATCAATTTTTGCTGCCTCTTCTGCCGCCTCAGCATCACCAATACCTAATAGCTTTTCACCCGCATTTTTAATAAATGAAAACAATCCCATTTTTTTCTCCTTATTTAATATATCGTTAAGTGTTCATTTTAATGGCACGAAATTTCACGCCCCACTTACCTCAGCACAATCTTAGTCTAATTCATTATTTTTTACTACTTTAACCATATTAAATTTCATTAAGTATGCTCATTGGAACAATATTTGATATAATTCGCGACTTGCAAATAGATACTCATTTATTTGCTGTTGGCCCGATAGCTCAGTTGGTAGAGCAGCGGATTGAAAATCCGCGTGTCACTGGTTCAATTCCAGTTCGGGCCACCAATTAATTCTATAGTAATCAGTGGCTTAAAGCGCCCACGTAACAACGTTTAAACTAAGGGGCTCTGTTAGAAGTCCCGCTTGAATGGTGGGATGGGCCATTATCAGTAGGCATGGAACCTACTCCTATCAATTTTAATGATCGAGAGCGTTATAAACAACGTACATTACATGGTTTATAAACACTATTTCGCATGGGCTTGATGGGACCGCTATGCGTGCCTATGTTGATTTGACTGAACAACAACGTTGGTCTTTAGACTTTTTATGTGGATCGTTTCGCAGCCCAAGAGCAAAATAAAACCCTAGCTTTTGAGCAAAGCAAACTGGTTAATTTGGCAACATTAACGACTACCACACCAGCACAAGCTGACGAACTATATGGTGGGCATCACTGTCACTTATTGATATTTCAGGTGCGTCAAGAGAGATAACAGAAGGAGTAGCCGCGATTGTAGCGACTATTGTTTTATTGTATGTAGGCTTCTGGATGCATGATAAGACCAGCGTGATTAAGTGGAAAAAGTTTATTGATGGCAACATGCAAAAAGCATTAACATCAGGTACTTTATGGACGCTTGCTGGGCTGTCATTTATAGCGGTTTATCGTGAAGCATTTGAAACAATTTTATTTTACCAAGCACTATGGGTACAAACAGGAAATATTGGTCAACATATGGTGCTAAGTGGATTCCTTAGTGCTATTGCGGTGTTAGCTAT
>VAPM010343609.1_pt1 | contig 17541 bp, 16 predicted proteins | sample 3395091 | NCBI WGS metagenome assembly VAPM01 (sample SAMN08290445, study PRJNA428436) | hydrothermal vent metagenome | isolation source: Deep-sea hydrothermal vent chimney 3 | place: Pacific Ocean: Juan De Fuca Ridge | reverse complement strand
GCTTCTTTTATTTCATGAAGCAGAGATAAAATCTGATCATGCGATATTGACTTGTTGTTTTTCTCGGCCACAAATCTACATCTCCAGTGATCTGAGCAGAATGTTTCGGGATGTCCATCGGGATACACTTTCACTCCACGATTTGTGATCATAGTAAACTTCAATCCATCTCTTTTGATTTTCTCAAGTGCTTCTCCCAATTTATTTGGATCCCTGCCATCTTCATCCCAATCTAAAAACACGTCAACTCCAACAAGCTCTTTTTTTGCTTTAGGATGCTTGGTGATTTTAATTTTACTCATCGTGTCACCTTCATTGTAATGGACTGGTCTTAATCTTACCGGCTCCTGTCCAAGCCTGAGGATAACCTCTTTGGCGAACTCTTGAGTCCATACCTTTCGCAAAGAATCTTTATTGTAAATATCTGTTGTATGAATACCTTCTTCGATAGTTTTGAGCCAGGCATTTTTTATTTTCTCAGCCACTTTTTGCTGATTAATGTGTACCAGCATCATACATGCTGCATTGATCAAGCCTGATGGATTGGCAATATCCAAGCCGGAAATATCAGGAGCCGAACCGTGAATAGCTTCAAACATAGCCACTTCTTCACCAATATTTGCAGACCCCCCAAGGCCAACAGATCCGGTCACCTGTGCGGCAATATCAGAAATAATATCTCCATACAGATTTTCAGTGACCACGACATCCAACGAATGTGGTCTATCGGCAATAATCGCTGAGCCAATGTCTATGATTATATGCTGATTTTCAATTTCCGGGTATTCACGAGCAACTTCATCAAAGATCTTATGAAAAAGCCCATCTGCCTGCTTCATAATATTGTCCTTGGTCATGCAGGTTACTTTTCTTCTACCGTAAACCCTGGCATATTCAAAGGCATATCTAATTATTTTTTCTGATCCCGGTCGGGATATCAGTTTTAAGGACTGCACAACTTCGTTGGTCTGTTGGTGCTCTATTCCTGCGTAAAGGTCTTCCTCGTTTTCCCTGATAATTACCATGTCAGTCAAAGGGTGGTTTGTGGGAACGTAAGGGTAAAAAGATCTACATGGTCGTACATTGGCAAATAATCCAAGGGTGGTTCGAGTAGCAACATTCAAGCTCTTGAACCCTCCTCCTTGGGGTGTAGTGATTGGTGCCTTCAGAAAAACTTTATTTTTTTTAAGAGATCCCCATGATGCGGATTCTATCCCTGTAGAAATTCCTTTTCGGAAAACTTTTTCTCCAATTTCGATTACCTCAGTTTCTATTTGCGCATCTGCTGCGATGAGAATATCTAGCGTTGCCTGCATGATTTCAGGTCCTATGCCATCTCCGTAGGCTACGGTAATTTTTCTTTTACCCGACATGATTTTATTGAAAACTTTAAATGGTGAAAATGATAGAAATGTGAAAATACAATTTAGCCTGAATAATTCAGCCCCTCATGAATTGATTTCCTTTCTTTTAGGAAAGAAAAATCATATTTCTGATAAATCATTGATCTGGATTTTTACTTTCAAAGCTAATTTCACGATATTTGCACCCAATTTTGATAAAATCTGATTATTGACAGAAGAAAATTGCAAGTATCTTTTTTCAACTTCTTTATCAGGTCATTGAAAAAAAATGGTATTTAAGCGAATTTAGAATTAGTTATTAGAGTTCATAACTGCTTAATATTCATGATAAAAGTATCAAATAAATTTACCGAATCTAATAACAAATACTTTATAATATAATGAAAATAGAATCTCTGGAGAATTGGGAATCCGGCATTAAAAAGCCTTTGATAATTGCAGGACCATGTAGTGCAGAAACTGAAGAGCAACTACTTGAAACAAGTCAGCAAATTAAGGCAACTGGAATTGAAATAATACGAGCTGGAATATGGAAACCCAGAACCAGACCAAATAATTTTGAAGGAGTTGGCGAGGAAGCACTCAGGTGGATACAAAATGTAAAAAAAGAAACCGGACTCAAGTTTGCCATCGAAGTGGCCACACCAAAACATGTCTATGAGGCGCTCAAACATAATGTGGATATGCTATGGGTAGGCGCTCGGTCAACTACCAATCCATTTACCGTCCAAGAAATTGCCGAGGCTTTGCGTGGAGCAGATGTACCGGTGATGGTGAAAAATCCAATAAATCCAGATCTGGCTTTATGGCTCGGAGCTATTGAGCGTATTAGCAATGTGGGTATTACCAAAATTGGTGCTATCCATAGAGGATTTTCTTCTTTCAAACAATCGAAATACAGGAATCTACCTATGTGGCAAATTCCTTTAGAATTGAAACGACAACTGCCTGACCTTCCTATGATTGGTGATCCCAGCCATATTTGCGGCAACCGAGATTATATCTTCGAAGTATCTCAAAATGCCATGGACTTGGATTACGATGGTCTGATTATAGAAACGCATCGAGACCCGGTGAATGCTTGGAGCGATGCGGCACAACAGATTACACCGGAAACTTTGGGTGCTATGCTCAAAAATTTAAAGTATAGAAAGCCTACCTCAAAAGATAAGGATTTCATAACTATCCTCAGCGAATTGAGAGAAAAAATAGATCAAACCGATAAGGAGCTTTTTGATATTATTGCCCAAAGAATGAGTATCGTAGAGGAAATGGGTAACTACAAAAAGAAAAACAATGTTACTGTTTTTCAAAAAGACAGATGGCAGGAAATCTCTGAGTCGCGGACAAAATGGGCTGAAGATCTTGGGCTAAACCCAGAATTTATGTGGGATTTGTTTAAGCTTATCCATGGTGCTTCCATAAGAAGGCAAGAGCACATTATGAATACAGAAATTGACAAATTAAATGACAAGTCAAAATAATATTATCTATTGTCAGGATTTAAACAGCGAATTGATGGCTTTCTTTCAGAACCATCATTACTCTAGAGTTGCCATTTTGATGGATGACAACACGGCAATTCATTGCTACCCAATGATTCGTGAGGTTTTGCCAGATCACATTGTTATTCATATAGATAGCGGAGAAGAGCAAAAAAACATTGACTCTTGTCAGTTGATTTGGCAAGCACTCACAGATAATACTTTTGATAGAAAATCACTTTTCATCAATTTGGGTGGAGGCGTAATTGGTGATATGGGAGGGTTTTGCGCTGCTACTTACAAAAGGGGAATTGATTTTATAAATATTCCCACAACACTTCTTGCCCAGGTAGATGCCAGCATTGGGGGAAAATTGGGTATTGACTTTCAAAACTTCAAAAATCATATAGGTGTTTTTCAAAACCCAAAGGTTGTATTTCTGTATTCTAAATTTTTTGAGACACTTCATGCCAGAGAGTTAAGGTCTGGCTTTGCCGAGATTATCAAGCATTGTCTGATTTCAGATGGTGAAAAATTTGATGACATTATTAATATTCCTTACAATAAACTTGATTGGCATGAACTCACAAGCCATTCTGTAGCCATTAAAGAAAAAGTAGTAATCGAAGATCCTACAGAACAAGGCTTACGAAAAATCCTCAATTTTGGGCATACAATCGGTCACTCCATTGAAAGCTATTTCCTTAACAAACCTAATAGCAAGCTTTATCACGGAGAAGCCATAGCAATAGGCATGATATGTGAGGCTTTTTTATCTACAAAAAAATTAACTCTCAAGGAATCTGAATTAGAGATTATTTGTAATTACATTCTGAAAATATATAAATCAAATCAGATATCAGCAGATAAAATTGAAGGGATTATTGATCTTACAAGGCATGATAAAAAAAATGAGGGAGACAAAATTAATTGCTCCCTGCTGAGAAGTATTGGTGATTGTGCTTTTAATATCGAAATTAATGATCACGATATTGAGGCATCCATTGCATATTTTAATCAAAAAGTGGGTAATTACACAAAATAATTATTCACATCTTCTGATAAATTTCTTTTGGTAAATATATTTTTTACACTCTTTATTGGATTAATCAGTCTCAAATCGCTTTTTGAAATTCTTTGTTGAACATACTTTTTGAGTATGGAACCAAAGATGACACCAGAAGTAACAAAGGATGCTGTTTTAATTATTTTGTTCATGATATTGGTCGTTAAAAATAAAATTGCTTACTTATTATCTGACAAGATTATAACTCAATTAGTTGGAAACATATTATAAAATATTCGTTAATTTATAAATATTATTGATATAATACAATATCAATTACATTTTAATAACTATGAAATCTGACACTTCAGTAAAAATTCAAAAACAAACAGTCCTCTCCCCGGTGACTATTCATCTTCCCTCCTCCAAAAGCGAGAGCAACAGGGCATTGATCATCAATTCATTTGCAAAAGGAAAACTAAATAACCTTTCCGAAGCCAGAGATACGCAAACTATGCTCAGGCTATTGAAGTCAGATAAAAAGGAATTGGATGTATTGGATGCCGGAACAACTATGCGCTTTCTCATTGCACTTTATGCGCTCACTAATAAAAATAAAATATTAACTGGTACACTGCGAATGTGCGAGCGACCTATTAGCATACTAGTTGATGCTCTTCGTGAGCTTGGTGTCGATATTAAATATCTCGACAAAGATGGTTTTCCACCAATAGAAACTCTGGGTTTTCTAACACAAATGGAAAATCAAATTAAAATAAGAGGGGATGTAAGCAGTCAATATATTTCTGCAATTATGATGATCGCTCCTACCCTTCCCGAAGGATTGACCATTAAGTTGGAAGGAAAAATCGCCAGCAAACCATATATCCTGATGACCTTGGAATTGATGAAGACATTTGGTGCGGAGGCTGAATTTACAGATGACAATCAAATAATTATTAAACCAACAAAATACAAAGCGTCTTCTTTTGCCGTGGAATCAGATTGGTCGGGAGCCAGCTACTGGTTCAGTTTTGTGTCCTTGGCCCAGCAAGCTGAAGTGCTGCTTACAGGACTAAAATTGAATTCATTGCAAGGTGATAATAAAATCATGGAAATAATGGATTTTCTTGGTGTAAAATCGACTTTTACTGAGGAAGGGTTATTGCTTACAAAAAAAGGTCGTGCAGATAATATCTCCTATGATTTCAGCAACTGCCCAGACCTGGCGCAAACTGTTGTCGTTGTTTGCGCAGCCTTAGGCATAGATGCTGAATTGACAGGATTAGAAAGCCTGAAAATAAAAGAGACAGATCGAATTGCAGCTCTGCAAAATGAGCTGAAAAAAATGGGTGCAAAACTCAATGAAATTAATGGAGAAAAATGGGTGGTAATCCCTGCAAATAATATTGATGCAATAGATGATCAAATCTCTATAAACACATATGATGACCACAGAATGGCCATGGCTTTTGCGCCATTGGCCACATTGATGGATATTGAAATCCAACACCCATCCGTGGTCGATAAATCCTATCCCGGATTTTGGAAAGACATGAAAAAAGCAGGTTTCGAATTAATAGTCGATTAGCCACTTTTTTCACGTAGCACCTATTTTATATACCTGAAATCGTGACCGGCTTTCAATTGAATTAAAAACTCATACATCAACTTGATTACATTATCGATATCATCCAGTGCGACAGTTTCTACAGTAGTGTGCATGTATTTTAATGGCAACGAAATCAAGGCCGAAGCAACACCTTCATTGGAATAAGCAAAAGCATCTGTGTCTGTTCCGGAAATTCTTGATAAAGCAGACCGTTGGTATGCTATTTTCTTTTTACCGGCAATATCAAATAACATTTTGAGAACATTGTTATGAACAGAAGGTGCAAATGAAAGCACTGGCCCTTTTCCAGCATGAAGATCTCCCTGTTTAATTTTATTATATCCAGGCGCCGAGGTGTCATGGCATACGTCAGTAATAATTGCCAAATCAGGTTTTATTCGATTAGCCATCATCTCGGCTCCACGTAAACCAATTTCCTCTTGAACGGCATTTGTTACATAAAGTCCAAATGGCAATTTTATATTATTCTCCTTAATCATTCTGGCCACTTCGGCTATCATAAATCCACCGATCCTGTTATCCAGCGCACGGCCAACGAGATATTTATTGTTCAATTCCATAAGCTGGTCATCAAAAGTAACAACCGATCCCACCTGAACTCCCAGTTCAATAACTTCTTCATCAGAACTTGCTCCGCAATCCAGCACCACCGTTTCCACATTCATTTTACCACCTTCTTCTCGTTTGTCGCGCACGTGAATCGCCGGCCAACCAAACACCGCTGAGACCATCCCTTTATCTCCATGAATTTTAGCTCTTTTAGATGGCGCAATTACATAATCAGATCCACCATTTCTGATCACATGAATGTAGCCTTCCTTGGAGATATAGTTAACAAACCACGAAATTTCATCGCAATGAGCTTCAATTACGACCTTGTATTTTGCTTTAGGATTTATGATAGCCGCAGCAGAACCATAGGTATCTGTGATGTATTCGTCGGTATATTGTTTTACATAATCCAGCCATATTTTCTGACCTTCTACTTCAAAACCAGTTGGGGATTCGCAATTCAAATAATTATATAGAAATTTTTTACTTTTCGCTCTCATTGATTATTAGTTTAATATTTCGGCGAAATTACAAAAAATAGTTTTTTAATATTTGATATAATAGTTTCAGTCCGAGGAATAACTTTTCATTTATTCTAATTCAAAAATTCCATTGGCAAAAAATTATCTGACAATATTGATTATTTGCATCAATCTTTGGTTGAAAGCCATTTACTTTGCCTAAACTTTTAATACCATAGATTACAATAATAGACATGAGTGTCAGAGATAATATCAAAGAATTTGAAGAATTACTCCATTTGACAAATTGCAAGTTAATCGCAGTAAGTAAAACCAAACCGATTGAGCTGATCAAAGAAGCCTACACAGCAGGGCAACTTGACTTTGGGGAAAACAAAGTTCAGGAATTACGTGAAAAACCCAGTAATCTCCCTGATGATATTCGATGGCACATGATTGGGCATTTGCAGACAAATAAGGTGAAATACATTGCATCTTTTATCTACATGATACATGCCGTAGATAGTTTGAAATTACTAAAGGAAATTAACAAACAAGCATTGAGAAATAACCGTACCATCAATTGTTTGTTACAGGTTCATATTGCAGAAGAAGAGCATAAATTTGGTTTTGATGAAATTGGCCTGGAAGAAATGCTAACTTCTGAAGACTTTAGATTATTGCAAAACATTAAGGTCGCTGGACTTATGGGCATGGCCACCAATACTGACAATAGCAATCAAATCAAGAAGGAGCTTAGACTCTTAAAAGAAATATTTGATAATATTAAGACTATACATTCTTCTGCGAATATTAACATGAAAGAAATATCCATGGGAATGAGCAATGACTATCAATTAGCCATTGAAGAAGGTAGTACCATGATCAGGGTTGGCAGCAAAATATTTGGTGCCAGAAACTATGCGAATTAATCTAACATTATGCAAAAAATATTCTTAATAACAGGTGCTTTTATGGGTGCGTTTTCAGTAATTGTTGGTGCATTTGGCGCTCATGCACTAAAAGCTATATTGCAAGAATCAGGCCGCATTGAAACCTTTGAGACTGCGGTAAAATATCAATTTTATCATGCGCTTGCCTTAATACTATTGGGCATTTTAATGTTCCAATTAAAAAATCAACTTTTCAATTATGCAGGCTATTCATTTATTGTTGGCACAATTATTTTTTCTGGTTCTCTCTATATTCTGTGTATGACAGGAATTACCAAATTCGGAATGATTACCCCCATTGGCGGCTTGATTATGATTGCCGGTTGGATATTTTTGATGATTGGAATAATGAAATCAATGTGAATTTTAAGGGGGTCTCTATTTTTCTATTACGAAAGCACACAAAATGCCACTCTATTTTTTTGGCAAAACCATTACAGAAATCCGCAAACGATAGTCACCAGATTTGGCGTTTGAGCGAATAGTGATCACTTTGTTTTGACGCCCTATTTTAGATGACGAATCAAAAGCCACGATGATCTCACCATTTTGTCCAGGCAAGACTGGGCTTTCAGGCCATTTTGGGGCCGTGCATCCACACGTTGTCAGTACATTATTTATTATTAATGGAGATTTACCAATGTTTTTAAAAGTAAATATATGTTCAGCTTTTTCACCTTGATAAAGATCTCCAAAATTATACTCCGATTCAACAAATTCCATCTGCGCAAAAACACTGGAGTCTGCCTGTACTTTCTCTTGGGATTTCAACACTATAACATTAAAAATGAAAAGTGGTGAAAAAAATACTATGATATAAAACTTAGTCATACACAATGGTCTATTGTTGATTGCTGAAATATTTGTTATCAAAGTTAATTAAAAAAACTTCTTTCTCAGCCCTGGTCAAAGCGGTATAAAGCCATCGGGTATTTTCTTTACTCATTTCAATATCTTGCCCATTGCCTTGATCAATAAACACAGCCTTCCACTGTCCTCCTTGCGATTTATGACATGTCAGAGCATAAGCAAATTTTATCTGAAGGGCATTTAGATGTTCATCATTTTGTATGGCTTCCTTAAATTTCTTTTTGCTTTTAATGTCTTTATGTACCTCCTTTATTTGATGATACAATCGGTTATTTTCCTCTAAGCTCAATGATGGTGTGTTGCTGTGTAGTGTATCCAGAAAAACCTTGGCTTGAAAAGGTTCCATTTTGGGGTAATCAATGAGTTGAATTTCGATATCTGCAAATCTAAATCCATATTCTTCTTCAAATGAGATTATTTTTCTAACCTCTGCAAATTCACCATTGGCAATGAATCCTGCTTCTGAATCAGGCTCCAGTATAAAATAATTATTCTTTACAACCATGATAATATCCCCTGCTTCAATCTCATCTTCTCTAAACAATATATTTCGTCTTATATACTCGTTGTAACGTACTGCCTGCCAATTTGCTCTGCAAATAATTGCTGTCTCTTCCATTCCAAATTTATCAAAAGCATATCTCACTCCCTCTTCAAGCTTTTCATTGGTCATTTTATAAATATCATTAAACCTTTTTGTCTCCAAAGAAACCTGAACCTCGGCATTAAAAATTGCCTTTCGTAGTTGGGTTGCATTCAGTAAAATTCCCGATTCCTCTTCTTGTCTTACTACATCTGTCAATTCCAATTGCATAGCATCAAGTCCGAAGTGCTCTTTGAGATATGACAACTGAAGAGCCGGACTGTGACTACTCATTACCGGGGGAAGCTGTGCATCATCTCCAACAAAAATTAATTTATTGGAGTGATCTTCAAAAACATACGAAATTAGATCTTGCAAAAGCCCTGTGTTCATAAAACCAGATTCATTTGAAATCATAGAAGCTTCATCGACAATAAAAACTGTTTTTTTATAGTAATTTCTTTGCTTTGCAAATCGCAATTCACCTGTCTTTGGGTCTGCAACTTGCTTATAAATTATTTTATGGATTGTGAATGCCTTTTTTCCAGAATAAGCAGCAATAACCTTTGCTGCTCTTCCGGTAGGCGCCAACAAGGCATACCGAAAATTGAACAATGGCAATACATTAACAAGTGAACTGATCACCGTTGTTTTTCCAGTTCCTGCATATCCTTTGACTATAAGCGTATCTTTTTCAAAACCCGATTTTCCGATAATATCATCTAAAATTGAGAAAAAATACCTTTGCCCATTTGTTGGTTCGTATGGAAATTTTGAATTTAATATGCTGGATATTTTAGGCAAACGAAGAAGATTATTAGATTATTAAAATAGCTGTACGCAAAATTAGATGAACTAACTCATTTTAATTCATTACTTGTTACTTTTAATATCTACCTGTGATTATAAACTTATAAAATTGATGAATTACCCAGAAGCAAAAATAATTGAACAATTTGGAAATAAAGTTCGGATCAGAGTCTGTGGGCTGTGTATTGAATCAGGAAAGGTATTATTGGTTAATCATCATAGTTTAAATGTGCAAAATGAGTTCTGGAGTCCGCCGGGAGGAGGCTTGGAATTTGGACAACCTTCTTCAGAAAATCTAAAAAGAGAATTTTTGGAGGAAACAGGAATTATTATTGAAAAAGAAAAATTCCTATTCGTTCACGAGTATCTCAACCCTCCGTTGCATGCAATAGAATTGTATTTCAAAGTAAACCGAAAAGGAGGAGAATTAAAAGTTGGGATTGACCCGGAAATGGACGAAAACGAACAAATTATAAAAGAAGTCAGGTTTGTATCTTTAGAAGAAATAATGGATATGGATAATAACAACTTGCATCAAATATTTCATAATATCGAAAACATAAAAGAAATTGAGAAAATGCATGGTTATTCTATTTGGGAAAAATAGTCAATTGCATTTGTTTTAAAGGGTTGCACAAATGCTGATATTCAATTTCAAAAATGAGAGTTATACCACATTATTTGATATAATTTCGTCATGCACAAATTGTCATTTATAAGGTATTCAAAGTTTTTTTTTAGAATATTCAACTTTATATATAAATTGGGCTTTAATAGTGAAATTAATTGATTGGGTTAAGCACATATTAATAACTGAATATTAATTGATTGTGTAAACGTAAAATAGATTTCCCAATTGAAATAGCTTAGTAGAAATTTAAGATTAAGGCATAAAATAATTATAATTGCACAAAAAAAGATTACCACAATGGGTACAACAAAAATACTTTCCATATTTTTCTTTGTCGTAGCAATAGTATTAGCTATAGTTTTAGTTAGAAATATCAAGTCTAAAATTGATGACGATAAACTAATTGAGAGACAAGAGCAAACAGTTATTCATAAGTTAAAAATGATTCGTGATGCAGAGGTTGCATACTTATCTACCAATGGAAATTATACCGGGGATTTTGACACGTTAATTAGCTTTATAGATACAGGTAGCATCTATATTACCCAGCGAAGAGAGGAAATCACAATGTTGTCATATGGTGCGGAAGAGGTGACACTTATCATTGATACAATAGGACAAGTATCTGTGAAAGATTCTGTATTTGTGGTAAGAGAGGCAATGTTTTGTTTGGCCCCAGGAACTGTTCAAGAGTTAAATATAAGTGTAGGTTCTACTATAAAAAGAGGTGAAATTGTTGCTACCATATTAAGCAACAAGGGCAAAACCATAAAACTAAAAGCTCCTTACAATGCTACTGTTGATCTAATACCTGTAAGGGAAGGTCAGCAAGTTGAATCAAAAAATGCTTTAGCTTTTTTATCTTATAAGCGTCTTTCAAATATTTCGAACTTACCTTATTTACCAGGTTCCAACAACAAATATAAATTTGAGTTATTTGCTGGAAAAGTAACAAAAGGGAATGTTGTAGTTGACGTTTTTGAAGCCAGTGACACAAAGCCGGTCAACCCAAGGCGAAGACATAAGAATAACAAACATGCATTGAGAGTAGGATCAAGAACTGAGGTGTCTATAGCAGGAAACTGGGAATAATCTTGAATAAGATCGGTCAAAACTCTTTTCGATTAATTAGGAAAATTAAAGACCCAAAATTTGAAATTGATAGGCTGGAATATTACAGCCTTTCGTTGTTTATAGGGCTTCAGGATTTTCAGATTTTAATCACAGATGAGGAGGTAAACCAATGTGTGTTACTTGAAGACTATATACTGGACCCAAAATTAAAGGCTTCTGAGAAATTTTCTGTAACCAAATTTATCTTTGATGACCATCATTTGCTTTTAGCTAATTTTTGGAAAACAATTTCAATAATAATTAAAAATAAGGTATTCTCTTTTGTTCCAAAATATCATTTTGTAGAAGATCAATTATTCAATTATCTAAAAATCAATACACTTTATAATCCAAATGAAGAGGAAGTTATGCTCACCTTTCATAACCAGTTGGATTTAGTCAATGTTTTTTCTGCCTCAAATTCAATCGTCAAGCTAACCTCCGAAGTTTACCCTGATAGAAAGGTTAAATTTATCCATCAAAGTAGTCTACTGATCAATGGAGCAATAAAATTAAATAAGCTTGGACACAGAGACCTTGTGCTCTATATCGACAGATTTGGATTACATATTTTGTTAGTAAATGATAAAAAATTAATATTTTATAATCAATACACAATTAAGAAATTTGTTGACTACCTGAAATATATTAAAATGGCAGCTAATGAACTCGATATTAATTTGACGCAAGATCAGATATTACTCTATGGGTATTTAGGTGCAAATACGCCACAGTTCAATGAACTAAAAAAAACCATGCCTAATCTTAAGCTTGGTAGTAGGCCAGATAATCTCAATTTTGGATATGTATTTGATGAGATATTGGATCATCAATATTTTGACTTATTTTCAACAAATACTATTAGCATATAAACTTGCTATGAAAAAAATCGCTCTATTCCCTGGTTCATTTGATCCTTTTACAAAAGGGCATGAAGATATTGTGCTCAGAGGATTAAATATATTTGATGAAATAATCATAGCCATTGGGCATAACTCTCAAAAGAAAAGATATTTTGAGATTAATGATATGATAGGTAATATCAAAGCATGTTTTTCTGGGCATGCCAACATAAAAGTCGATATATACTCAGGCCTTACAGCAACATATGCACTTAATCAAGGAGCCAATTATCTTTTGAGAGGATTGCGAAATACAACAGATTTCGAATATGAAAATAGCATTGCCATGGTAAACAAAGATCTACACAATGGGCTTGAAACAGTATTTCTTATCACCTCACCGTCATTTGCTTTTATCAGTTCTACCATTGTAAGAGAAGTACATGCCTTTGGTGGAGACGTTAGCAAATATATCCCATATCCTCTTTAATCCATCAAATAATAATGTCTGAAAACATCCCTTATTGCCGGGTAGGTATTGTATGAAGCCTCCTTAAGTTCTGTTTCATTCATCCATTTAGTTTCTTCGATATTTTCTTCCAACTGTGGTTGCATATTTGTATCGTCAATGCAATACATGTTATACCAATAAGTTTTTTTGAGAATTCTCCTCCCATTTTGTTTGTAGGTATGCCAGGTATGACAAATCTTTTTCCCCAATTTTACTTTCACATTGCACTCTTCCTCAACCTCTCGCACGGCAGCTTCTTTTGGTTTTTCTCCTTTATCCAGCTTACCTTTTGGCAAATCCCATTTTTTGAGCCTATAAATCATTAACACCTCGCCTTCGTTTACCACCAAGCCGCCTGCGGCCTTTATAATTGTATAATCTTTTTTTATGCCATAGATAACCGCACCGTAATCCTTTACAGAAAAAGTAATCTCCTCTAATTTTTTAACATTGTTTTGCTTTAAATAAACAAGGAATTTATCAATTAGCTCTACAGTAGCATTCTTAATCAATACTTCACCTGCAAGCTGATCAAAATTTATTGTTGAATCTGACCCCTTAAATATTTTATCGTAAACAGAGGTTTTAACAAAATCTTGATTTGACAATATTATAACCGGGATATCTTTAATAAATATTTTCATAAGCTTTTAAAAACACCACAAGAAATAAAATTATTCCGATTTAGACTGCATATTTTTTGAATAATTATAGTCACAAATAATGTGTTGAAAATCATATTTTTTACTTTTGTCCCTTATAATCAAAATATAAACTTAAAGATGAAAGAGATTGCTAAAATTGTCGCAAAAAAATTACTGGAGATTGAGGCTATTAAACTAAATGTCGAAAATCCGTTTACCTGGGCATCAGGATGGAAATCTCCTATTTACTGTGATAATAGACTTTCATTATCCTTTCCTGAGATAAGGACATATATCAAAAACCAATTAGCAGAATCGATTAAAAATAATTTTCCTGCTGTAGAAGCAATTGCCGGAGTAGCCACTGCGGGTATTCCTCAGGGAGCTCTTGTCGCTGACGCCTTAAATATCCCATTTATCTATGTGCGCTCTAAACCCAAAGGTCATGGGATGGGAAATCTGATTGAAGGAAAAATAACTCCTGGGCAAAAAATAGTTGTCATTGAAGATTTGATATCCACCGGAGGAAGTTCCCTTAAGGCTGTTGAAGCATTGAAAAAAAATGATTTTTCAATATTGGGCATGGTATCTATTTTTACATATGGATTTTCCATTGCCGAAGAAAATTTCACCAATGCGAGAGTGAAGCTGATTTCATTAAGCAGCTATAATGATCTAATAGAAGAAGGACTTCGACTTAACTATGTGACGCAAGAGCAAATATCCAGTCTGAAAAAATGGCGTGAAGATCCTGCCTCATGGGGATTTAGCAATTATGAAAGTTAGATTTATTCTTAAAATAAAATCCGGTACTGGGGTATAATAAATAAGCCCAACTGATTTCGCTGGTCAATCGTGCCCGTTTGGACATTAAAATATTCTTCGAAAATATTACTTCTATTAAAAACATTTTGAAAATCTATTAAGAATTCCTGTGATATTCGTTTCATATTCAGTCGATACCCTATTTTAAAATCTGTCCTGAAATAGTCATCATATTGTAAGGTGAAAGCTTCTGAATCCTTGAACACCGTTTCTCCTTTTGCAATGGAAGCATCCAAATCAATGGGCGTATGAAACCTCCCTCCCGAATAGGTGAGCTTTATATCGGTAGTCAGTACACCCGATTTACCTATTTTAAATTCTTTGCCTCCAAGCAAATTAACAATGTACTTATTATTAAAGGCGGTATTTCTCCATACATCATCACTTCCCTTGTATTTCGATTCGAACAAAGAGGTTGTCAACAGAAAGTAATATGCATTGCTAAAAGTCTTTTCTAACGTAAACTCAACACCATAATTTCTACCCTGACCTTCGTTTACCAAATTAGGTTTTAACTCAAAATTAAAGGAGGTCCCTGAATTAAGGATGGAGTATGAACTAAGGACTGATTCTATAGGAACATTAAAAAGATATTGATAATACCCTTCAGCTTTTATATGAAACCCATTGCCTAATGAATGATTAATTCCGGCTGACAAATGATGGCTTTTTGTAAAAGCCAAATTCTTATTGGTATCCTTGGGGTATTCCCTGAACTGTCTGAAATTGGCTATAAGGGGTTGCATCTGACTATGTAATCCATACCCAAAGGTCAATACAGTGCTTGGCCCGGCATTATACATCACGCCCAGTCGGGGCTCTATCGCTGTGCTGTTATTTAAGGAAAGGCTCTGGAAATGTAATCCGGCAACCATTCTCAGCCTTTGACTAAATTTCAATTGATACTGTAAGTGTGCCTGACTTAGTAGTGTTCCTCCTGCTGCATTGGTGTATTGAAACCAGCTCTCTTCACTTTCCCTTAAACTATCCTGAAAATTAACGTCGTAATAATTAAAGTTAACGCCAACTTCAAGCTTGTTTTTGGCATTCAATTTGGTAACCCATTTTGTATTAATAGAATATTTATTTTGCGATTGATTTTGATGAATATCATCAAGTTGCTGGTTTGGAGGATTATTTTGAATGGAATCAATAATGACCGCAGAGTACTGGTAACTGGCTGCCAAAGATGTGGCGATATAAGATTTCGGATTGAAATAATATGTATGCTTCAACCCTATAACTCCCATTTTTGATCTATTTTTAAGATCTTCTGAAGTGAACAAATTACCGTCAGAATCGGTATTTTCGAGCGGTTCAAAATGTATTTCACTTGCACCTCCCATACCGAATAATTTAAAACTACCTGCTTTTTTTGTAGGTAAATCAATTGCGAAAGTTAAATCCTGGTACTCAGGCACTGCTGCGCCTGTGCCGAAATTAACACCTAATGCTTGAAATAGACTAAAGGTAGAATACCTGTAATTAACCATATATGAGGCATTCGATTTTTTTGAAAATGGCCCCTCAGCACCCAACTCCAATCCATTAAATCCTATTTGAGCTATAAATTCATGTGTAAAACCATTACCTTTTTTCATTTGCAAATCAAATACTCCCGAAATAGTGTTCCCGTAGCTGGCGGGGTAGGCGGAAGTAATGAAGTCGGAATTGGAAAGATTGTTATTATTAAGAATGCTCAATGGACCCCCTGCAGATCCAAACGAATTGTAATGATTAGGACTGGGAATATCAATGCCATCTAAGCGCCAAAGTAAACTTACAGGTGAATTACCTCTTACAACTATATCGTTTCTGGAATCATCTGTATTGGATACACCTGCATAATTACTGGCCATTCTGGCAATATCATTTCTGGAGCCGGCATATCTCCTCGTTTCCTCAATATCAAAAGTTCTTACGCTTGATATAGCTGCTTCATTATTTATTATACGATCGCTTTGGGATGTTATCACTACTTCATCCATCGCCTGAATATCCTCCTCTAAGCTTATATTAATTACCAATTCCTTGCCAATCTCCAGTAGTTGCTGGTTGATGTATGCATCTTTATATCCAATAAAACTGATTTTTAGGTTCAATCGACCAACAGGAACATTTTTAATTTCGTATTGCCCATCGATATCAGTAACTGCGCCTAATAAGGGCGATGTATCTAAAACCACAACTGTAACGCCAATCATAGGATAATGAGAATCGGTGTCTTTTACAGTACCTCTCAGTGTTTGGGTTTGACTATAAACATTTGCTATTCCGATAAATGAAATTAGTAGTAGTACAATAATTCTGTTCAACATTTTTTTGTGGTTAAGTTTCTGTAATGTTAATTCTATTTCATAAAGCATTACAAATTTTTAATACCGAAGTGCTGAAAAGGAAAGATGAAGTGTTGAATGGGAAAGTTGACTTGATTTGTAACTTACTGTAAGGAGAAGGAGGCCTTTGCCTCTTTCTGTCTTAAGACTTTTCTAAATGAAATTTTTCAACCAACTCTCGCGGAAAGCTTCTTGAAACAGGGATTTCAAAGCTCAATATTTTCATTGATAGCATCAACGTACGTGCGTTGCCTGATACTTCAGAAACGAATGATTTGTTAATCAGGAATGATTTATGGCACTGCAAAATATTTTGGTTATTCTTTAGCATATCCAGAACATTCTTTAACGTGGTGCGCCATAGTTGGCTTTTCAATTCATCTTTCTGTATCCAATAGGCGGTAACGTAATTTCCGCCTTCAGCTTTTACGCAAATCAAATCATTGCTGTATATGGTAGTTGACTGTTTCTCGTCAATCGGTATTTGTAAAGAATCTTGTTTATTTAACTGCACAGGTGCTTCTCCAAAAGAAATTTTAAGCAACTTTGCTAATTTTACATTATAAGCAAAGAGCTGTTTTTCAAGAATGTAATTAGTAAATAATACAGGAAATATTCCTATAGAAAATGTCATTCTAATATATGCCAAAAAAATTCCCGGGTATTCATTAATTTGTGGATTTGTAAATCCAAGTTTTATTTGCCCATAAATCCCGTTAAAAATTGATATCAATAAAAGCAAAAAAGTCATACTCAATATATTTTTTAATATGTTCCATTTTGTTTCGTCAAACCATTTAGGCATTAATTTTGGCAACACCTGTATAGTAAAATAAGTTGAACAAAAAGAAATCAAACCGTAGCCAGACAAATAAATGAATAAATCAGGCTCTATCTGTTCAATTCCAAATGGTCTGTATATC
>VAPM010574499.1_pt1 | contig 17543 bp, 15 predicted proteins | sample 3395091 | NCBI WGS metagenome assembly VAPM01 (sample SAMN08290445, study PRJNA428436) | hydrothermal vent metagenome | isolation source: Deep-sea hydrothermal vent chimney 3 | place: Pacific Ocean: Juan De Fuca Ridge | reverse complement strand
GCGTTGTGCGAGGCTACAGGTTATCAGTCTAAATTACGGGTAACCGAATCGCAGCTATCGCTATTGCCCATTACGGGTCAGGATGGTACTTGCAAACTCGGTATTACTGGCGAGTTTCGTACAAGCTATGAGCTTTATAGACTTCGTTCCAATAACAGTCAGGCACAGCTCCGGTATCGCTTTAAATACCAGGGGGGGCAGGCAGATTCTAATATAGCCTATAGTAGATGGTGGGAAAGAACGGCCAATCCGATAAACGGTGGTATGTTCGTATTTAATTACACTGACAGGCTGCCCGCTACTATTGATGGCGGTAATGTTTTTTTAGAAGTCGATATCGATGACAGAATTTATACGAGTGAAGTTAAATCTTTTTCGATAGACTGTGTTGACGCTTTGCATGTACAACAAACGCAAACACTTGATTTGGATCTGTCGGTCAGTGCAGATAAAACGGAAACCATGGTCGTTGGCGGGCAACTATGCCCAACTCATGCAATCCTTACAGGACATATCAACGCAGGATATCCCATCAATGGGAACATGTTGATAATGGGTTCTACGCTATTTGATCTCTACGTTATGCCCATTAATTTATCTGCCGATCAAAGTGCTGCGCAACAAAAGAGAGTTAAACTCAACTGGTCATCAGCGAGTAATACCTTGTCACTGAATGGTGGTACACCTTCGACTGTGTTGAAAACACAAACCTTGAATTATGGCCTGCGCATTACCAATTCTGACTCCGAGGTTATTAAATCCCTACCAAAACAGCCTTATGTCATTAGTTGTGAATATCCGAGTGTTACTCCGGGCCTGCTCGGCAGCAGCACATTAGGTGCGCTCCCAGACCACACCGGCGGTGGTGGTGCGCCTACGTCGTTAACAGGAAATTCACCATTCAGTCGCGAAAATGACAATCGTACACCCGTTATTAATACCGGTTTTCGGCCTGATGGAGAACGGGTGCCCGATAAAAAGCCATTGCAATTACTGAGACATGAATCAAGCCGCGTCAGGCAACAGCAAGGTAGAGTGCTGACTGACAGTGACCTCAATGAGGCTACCAATCAACAATCTAGCAACCTATCGCATGTTCCTCTGGAAAATACGACGATTGCATCCGTTCGGTCCAATCAAATAGGCAATCGTCATAGCACAAAAGCAACCCTCTTAAGAGGCAAGGTTGGTGATCGTTGCAAACAAAATAGCCTCCCTAAAAACACGGTTATTAATCAATCTGGCCAACAACGTGTTGTTGAGTGTGTGAAGGGTAAAGTGGTGATCAATCGAACCAAAAAAGTTCAACAGCCGTGGAAGGTGGGTGATCCAGTATTATTTTTGCCAGATATTAAAGAACAAGCCCCAAAAAAATGAGGAATGGTGATTTACGCGATATTATTCCAGATAATTTACCGGCAAGCCGATATGCTTTCTTAAGGATAGCTGTTAGGGCTGTGCTTTTTTGCACGATACCTGAAATAAATTGAACATAACTCAGTGTCTTCACGACTTAAGTGGAAGTTAAATAACATTATAAGAGGGTTGTCTAATGGAAAAATTTACTTTGGTGTTGAGTGCAATTTGTGTAGTTGCCACGTTGAGTGTTAGCCAGCAGGTTTATGCGGGAAAGCCTATTTCGGTAGTTTGTGGAAACGGCAAAATTATCGAGGTGGATAGCTCTAAAAATAGCCTGGCGATGAAAGCCAGATCGTGCTCGAAAGCAGGGCATCCCGCGCCCATTCAAAGATCTACCGCATCTGGAGCCGCTGGTGCAGGTGGTACAGGTGCGTTGTCATCGAAAGGCGCTCGCAGTGAAAGACAGAGTTTACTCTTACCAGCGGTGCAAGCAGCCCGTGAATCGGCCCGCACTGGTGTCCGCAAAAACAATCTGGGCTCCCGGTCTTCTAACCCTGCAGCCGATACTACCTGTAACGGTGTAAATTCTTGTAATGATATGATTGCGACCTGTATTGCTTTGGGTGGCAATGTTACGCCAACCAGTTACGAGCCCGGCACGGGGGCACCGAATGGTGCTACTTGTTATCCTCCAGGCCAATAACTTTAATCCTGGCCAAAGAAAAACTGCATATTTCCTGCATAAAATTCAGGAACTAATTAAAGAGTGATCAAAATGAGAAATTCGATACGTATTATAGTCCTAGCAATGCTTTCTATGGGTATGATGGCTTGTAGCGGACAATCGGCCAGCCCAGATCAGCAAAATACTGAAACACCGACTATAACGATCGAGTTTTCCGCTTCTCCCGCCATTATTTTGGCCAACGAAATGGCGACTCTTTCCTGGAGCGCTGAAGGAGCATCCAGTTGCACCATCCCCGGCATTTTCTTTAGTGGTGGTGAAAAAGCAAAAGGAGGGGCTGCATTTTTTTCCTCTCTTTCAAAAGAAATACCCCTCCCAGACCTTGGGGGAGGGGGGCAGGGGCTTGATGTATTGCCCAGTGCCGGAAACACCGGGGTCTCGCCGACCGAGTCAACCCTCTATACCATCACATGCACCAACGAAGACGGTCTCTCACAATCAGCAACAGCGGAGATCATCTTCTCCCTTGATGCTGACGAAGATGGCTACCCTGACACTCTTGAGATTCTCGTGGGAACAAAGAGTAACGATCCCGATTCCGATGATGACGGTATATTAGACGGGCAGGAAGACCTGAATCGAAATGGCCTCGTTGATGGTAACGAAACGGACCCAACCAACCCTGCCAGTCGTAACTCTTATTACTGCGACAGCATCAGACATGATAACGAAGGCGATGGATTGGATGTTCTTTCAACGTGTATTAACCCCGAAAAATTTGCGGCAGGAGATCGACATGCTTGCCTGATCATGGATAACGGTTTAATGCGCTGCTGGGGAAGAAATAATTTTTTTCAATTAGGCACTTCGGGTGAGGATATCGGTGACGACGAAACCGCCGCTGAGGGGGGAACTTTTAGTGGCCTGATTCAAGTATCTGCCGGAGGTTCCACAACCTGTGCTCTTCGTCACAGCGGATCCGTTCTTTGTTGGGGGCGTGGAAACAGTGGGGTTACAGGCCAGGGCCACACAAACCTGCAAACTTTTGCGCAAGCTAACGTCAATTTACCCGAGCCATCGATTCAAGTTTCAACCAGTGGTAATCATACCTGTGCCGTTTCCGTTACAGGAAGCCTCTATTGTTGGGGCAATAACGAGTTTGGGCAGCTTGGGTATGGGAATAAGGATGATATCGGTGATAACGAACATCCAGATTCAGTTGGACCGGTCGATATTGGGGCACCTGTCAAGCAAGTCAGTACGGGTAGTGGAGTCACCTGCGCCCTTCTCGTATCCGGTCAAGTCAAATGCTGGGGAGCAAGCAACCGTATTGGCTGGGAAGTCGATTACGTTCAGTACGAGGCTTATCCCGGTGATCAAGAGGGAGAAACGCCAGTAAATTTTCCATTTGTTACTTTGAATGGTGGCTCAACTTACGAAATTTCTTCGGGACATCTCCACACCTGTGCCATGTCTGTTGGGGCCATGGATTGTTGGGGGTCAGGGGGCAGCGGTCAGCTGGGTCACGGTAATACTGAAACCCTTGGTGACAACGAACTTGCAAGCGATTTTGGGCCGGTTCCCTATGGTGGAGGTGACATCACTAATATTGCAACGGGTGGTGCCGGAACGTGTGTCAGCTTGGCTAATGGAAACGCTAAGTGTTGGGGAGCCTCGGCCTTTGGGATTGGTTATGGAAACACAGACACTATTGGTGATGATGAGCCAGCCTCGGCCGGAGGCAACCTTGATTTTGATGGGAAACGATCTATTTATATCACCTCTGGAGGTGGATTTTCTTGTGCGCTCATGCACGATCAAACGGTTTATTGCTGGGGGAACAACGACGTAGGTCAATTGGGGCTGGGAAATACGATACCTGTATCAAATTCGGTTTTGGGTGAGGTGGACTACCGGTAGCTTTCATTACCGCTCTCATCTTTTTAGAGCTATCCATAACAGGGATAATGCGATGAAGCAATATATCTTGAACAGTCAGTTACACTATTATCTGATGCGACAGAAACCGCTTGACCGCATGTTGCATAGTTACTGCCCCATTATTGGCACAGTTATCGGGGCGTGCCTGGTGTTGTTGGTGGTGACGGGCTGTGGTGGTGGCAACAGCGGTGATAGTGATCAAAGCAACCTAACACTCACCAATGGTGGCAGCTTAACGTTGGACATACTCAGAGTCTCCCGCACAGAATGTACGTCACCGTGCCCGGTTGTATTCTCTGTCGATGCTGTGCAAGACAGTATGTCAGTTAATCCGTTTACTGACACTGGCATTTACTGGGATTATGACGATAACCAGGCCGATGAACGGGAAGGCCGTTTTGAAAAAGGAGCTCAGTACTTTTTGTCTGGACGTCTCCCCGACAGTGGTGCGAGTCGAGAAACTGATACCAATACACCTTTAGGTATGCACACCTATAAATGCGAAGTGGGCACTTGTGTTTATCATCCGGCGGTAAGTCTGCAAAATGCTGCTGGCGACTGGGTTAAGGCCGCAGCCACTATCACGGTGCAAGCGGCCAGCGAGACCTTCCCAGGCACGGACACCATTTGTTATTCCATGAGTGGAAATTTCGATGGCTGTCCGGATGGGGCTGATGAGGTTACATCGAATACTCTGCCTCTGCACAATGAATGGAATTCCAACACACGTTATTTATTGCGTAGAGGCGAAGTATTCGGTAGTGCGCAACCGCCGCGAATTTGTATTGGCTATGACCGTGAAAATATCTATCTTGGTACCTTTGGTCCAGGTAACGCAAAGGCTGAATTATCCGCCCAATTTGTTATCGGTGCCGACACTGGCTGTAACGATCTGCTGGTAAACGATGCTCAGGCGCAAGCTATTGAAACATCATTTTGGATCAGGAATATCACGCTCACTGAATTGCGTTTGCCTGAACTGCGCCTTGGCATGACGTTTGAGGATATTACTTTACATAACCTCGATATGGATTATGAAACCTCGCTTACTGGTGGTGGCCAAGTGATCATGGAGAACGCCAATTATTGTTCCAATAATAGCGCCTTGAATTGTGCTAATGTGCCGCTGCCAAAAGGGTTGTATTTTTCCAGTCTTGACATTATCGGTTCACGTCATGTGATTCCGGGTCTTAACATAGGGCTTTTGCCTAACAGTTGTGTGAGTTTTCTGGGTGTAATCGATGTCACTCTTGGGGTGGCGTTTGAACATAACCTGCGAGTCGAATGTTCATCCCGCGTCGCCATTTTACACAGCGATATTAATGGTGATCACATTGGCACCAATGGCAATAAACATGGCATTACTCTGCGCCCGGAAGGTTATTATGCGGGTGATATGCTGCTGGAAAGGGTGAGAAGAAGCTCCGCCGATGCTGATGGTGGGGAAGCCAACGTTTACGAAGATCGCTATGTGGCGATCAAAGATGTCTATCTGGGCACGCCGGACAGTATCAATAATGCTTCCCGCATTTCTATTGCCCCATCTAATGCGCAGTCAGCGGAAGTGATTCGTTATGTGCTGGTTTCAGGTAGTGTGACGGATATGTCTGGTGGTAACGGTGGTGGCCCGCCCAATCGAGATGTCAACTTTGCTGGTTGGGGGCTGACTTGTTATGACGACAATACCTGGGAAACGGCCAATGGTTGCGGAGATAGCGGTCAGGCGAGTATTCCGGATGGTGGTTATGATCTATCCCGTACCATCAGCGCCCCAACTATACCGCCAGCCCCGGATCAGCTGCCCTGAAGCTGCGAAAAATATACATCACTTAGTACAAGCCAGCCAACAGACTGGCCGAGCACTCTAAAACAGTCCTGTTATCGGCAGAGGGTTTAGAGAATAAAAATAGAGCGCAAAAACTCAATATCCCGCCTAAAAAAGTAGGCTTATGGATAAACAGGTTTGAGCATCTTTCGGTTTTCTTAAATCCCTTTGGGCTCAATTCCCCGTAGCTTGCTATGGGGTAGTTTATTTTTATTCAGCATCGGGTTCCAGCGAATGCCGCCAAAACTGGTCTTCACGCTCAAACAGGCGGCGTGTTTCCTGTGGCCCCCAAGTACCTGCCGGATAGGTGGGAATGTAATCACGCTCGGTGGCCCACACGCGTAACACAGAGTCTACTACCTTCCAGGCACCATTCACTTCATCAAAGCGCAGGAACTGGCTTTGATCTCCCTTGATGACATCGAGTAATAAATCTTCGTAAGCATCATAGGATTTTTCATCTTCTGCGCGCAGACTGGCATCCAGACTAATCGTGCGTGTCTTCATGCTGGGGCCAGGTTCTTTTACCTGCATTTCGATGCGCAGGCACTCTTTGGGTTGAATGCCTATGATTACCCAATCCGGTTTCATTTTCTCAACGGGAGTGTTACGAAACAAATGTTGCGGAGGCTGCTTGAAGCGAATGCTGATAGCAGACTTGGTCTCTGCCATACGTTTTCCTGTGCGCAAGTAAAAGGGTACATCGCGCCAGCGCCAGTTATCGATGTAAAGCTTCATTGCTGCGTAGGTTTCAGTGGTGGAGTGCTCAGCAATATTATCTTCTTCCAGATAACCGGGAACGGCCTGACCATCAATGAGGCCGTTGGCGTATTGCGCACGAAAGGATTGTGCATGTACAGAACTACGGGTAATAGGCCGGATAGATTTCAGTACTTTTACTTTTTCGTCCCGTAATGATTCCGCGTCCATGGCCGCAGGGGGTTCCATGGCTACCAGGGTTAGCAATTGTATGAGGTGGCTTTGGATCATGTCGCGCAGTGCGCCGGAGTGATCGTAATAATCACCCCGCCCACCAATGCCCATTGTTTCTGAATGGGTGATTTGCACATGATCAATGTAGTTTCTATTCCACAATGGCTCCAGCATCACGTTAGCAAAACGGAAAACCAGAATGTTCTGCACGGTGCCTTTGCCCAGGTAATGGTCAATGCGATAAATTTGTTCTTCACGCAAGTGCCTGTGCAGGCGTTTCTCCAGCATTTGCGCGCTGTCTTGATCATAACCAAAGGGTTTTTCGATAATAATGCGTCGCCAGCCATGGGCTTCGTCAAGTAATTCTGCTTCGGCGAGTTTGTCGATGACCACACCGAATTGTGCGGGTTGCAGGGCCATGTAAATGGCACAGTTTTTTGAGAAATTGCTGTCGCTTTCAATGGTGTTGCGAATACCTTTGTAGAGCGCTTCTTTGTTTAAATCACCCCGGTGATATTGCATGCGCGCACTGAAACGCTGAAATACACTTTCATCCAGCCCTCCACGGGCCTTGTCTACCACCATGCCACGTAATTCATCCAGCCAGCCCGGGTTATCCATTTCACGACGACCAACAGCGATGATCATGGTGCCTTCCGGCAGCCGTCCTTCAGCTTCAAGGTGATACAGTGCCGGCATGAGTTTGAGACGGGAAAGATTACCCGTGGCACCAAAAATAATATAAGTGCAAGGTTCATTCATGATGGTTTCTTTCCTGACCAGTCGCTGTGGAAGACTTCACCGCGTGGTTTGTCGATACGTTCGTAAGTATGTGCGCCAAAATAATCCCGCTGTGCCTGCAACAGATTGGCGGGGAGAGTGGCAGAGCGGTAACCGTCATAAAATGCCAGTGCTGAGGAAAAGGCGGGTGCGGGAATGCCAGCGCCCACGGCAAACTGGACAGCGCTGCGCCAGCCGGTTTGTGACTCATGAATGGCATCGCGGAAAAAATCATCTAACAGCAAGTTGCTTAACTCAGGGGCAGCTTCAAACGCCTGTTTGATGTTGTTGAGAAAGCGGCTGCGAATAATACAGCCACCGCGCCATACCAAGGCGATATTACCGTAATTGAGATTCCAGCCTTTTTCATCGGAAGTGCTAGCCAGCAGCATGAAACCCTGCGCATAAGAAATAATCTTTGAAGCATACAAGGCGTCGTGAATGTTCTGAGTCATAGAGGAGGAGGCATCGTTTGTAGCGAACTCCGGGCCTTGCAGTTGTGCAGAGGCTTGTACACGTTGTTCTTTCAGTGCTGAGAGAAAACGGGCAAATACCGCTTCACCAATCAGGGTGAGCGGGATACCGCTTTCCAGTGCATTGATGCCGGTCCACTTACCGGTGCCTTTTTGTCCCGCAGTGTCCAGCACCTTATCCACCAGGGGGGCTCCGTCATCATCACGTACGCCGAGAATGTCTCGGGTGATTTCGATCAGATAGGAATCCAGCACACCCTCATTCCATTGTGTGAAGATGCCTTGTAAATCCTCAAAGGGAATGTTCAGGCCTTCACGCAGTAGCTGATAGGCTTCGCAAATCAGTTGCATGTCGCCGTATTCGATACCGTTATGGACCATTTTCACATAGTGGCCGGCACCACCTTCGCCCATCCATTGGCAACAGGCTTCACCATCCACCTTGGCAGAGATGGACTGAAAAATATCCTTTACGGCAGGCCAGGCTGTCGGGTCGCCGCCCGGCATTAATGCGGGGCCGTGACGCGCACCTTCTTCACCACCAGAGACACCTACACCCAAAAAGCGCAGACCTTGACTGGAAAGCGTGTCAACACGCCGCTGGGTATCTGTATATAAAGAGTTACCGCCATCGATGATGATGTCACCTTCATCAAGATAGGGTTTCAGTAATTCGATAAAATCATCCACCGGGCTGCCAGCTTTCACCATTAACATGATACGCCTGGGGGCTTTTAGTGACTGGCAAAACGCTTCGAGAGAGTGGGTGCCGATGATGGATTTTCCGGCTGCCGGACCCGCAATGAAATCGTCCACCTTTGAGGTAGTGCGGTTGTACACGGCGACGGTAAAGCCGTGGTCAGCCATATTCAGTACCAGATTTTGTCCCATTACCGCCAGGCCGATGAGGCCGATGTCTGCATTTGCCATGTCCAATCCTTTTGGGTGATCGTGAGGTCAATACTTCTGCCTGCTAGCGGCAGAAAAGAAAGGGTCTTTAATTGTGTTTCTATTTGAATTCAGTGCGTAGGCTGGGGGTGAATATTTTTTATAACTCCCTACGAGCCTGTTTAAGCCACTGCAAACACATTTATTTCAATGTCAAAAATATTGCGTCTCTGTGCTATGGGCATGTTGGAATGCCCAAAGTCAGGTGCTAACAAACTTATAGCAGGTATTATTTGTTATGCCACTGGCACCACCAGGGCACTTCCTGCTCGCGTAAAAAAACCTCAGCTTCCGGGCCATGTAACAGCGCCATGGTACTGAGCATGCCTGCATCCGTACAACTGGCTGCAACTACGGTAACAGTAGCAGGGGTACCTTCTACAGGCCACCCGGTATGCGGGTCCAGTACATGACCATAGCGTATCCCGTCTTTTTTCAGATAGCGATTTGCATCGCCGCTGGTGGCGACGCCGCCTTGTTTGAGTGAAAAGTCAGCGGCTTGTGGCGACATTGTTGACGTGTCGGAGTTAACACCCACCTGCCAGCCATTGCCATTTTTGCGGGGTCCGGTAACGGCCAGGTCTCCGCCGAGATTAATTAATACAGCGGTATCGTGTACGCGCGTATCTGGCTGTTCGGAAATAAACGTGTTGACAATCAGCACGGCACGATCAGCAGCATACTCTTTGCCGATGCCACCAAAATCAATTTCCATTCCCATTGCCAGCTGGATTTGCGGATGATGCCATTGCACTTTTTCCCAGCCGATGAATGGCCGCAAGGCATCAATTTGGGCGGGAGAGGGAATGTTATCACTACCGTCAAAATGCCAGACACGGCGCAATACGCCGGAGGTGACATCAAATCGTGTTTCACTCAAGTGATAAAGCTGTTGCGCATAGTCCAACAGGCGGGCGGTTTCTTCATCAACCCTGGTGACGATGCCCTGGTTAATCTGGTGTAGAATATTATCGTTACGATAGCGACTGTATTTTTGTTCAATGCGACAGACTTCGGCAGCGGCAAGGCGAGTTATTTCCTGTGCTAGGTTTTCATCCTGGGTATCGATCAGCACTTCGCAGTTGCTGGCCATGGCCTCGAAGTGGCCAACAAAATAATCTGCTCTGTGTTCAAGATCTGGCACGACTTTTTTCTATTTGAAAAAACGCATAATGTACTTAATCACCATGTCGGAATCCAGCGACAGCCCTCCCTGCAAAAGATAAGCCTCGTTATCCGGGAACAGTTGCTGATTTTGCAATATTCCCACAGCATCTGCGCGACGGTCTTTACCTCTTTGGGTGATCATTTCTGCACGGAAATTGATTTCAGCACCGTTTTTAAATTCAAAGCCATATTTCAGGCCAATGGTTTGTGTAACAAATTCCCCCAGCCGGTAATCGGCACTGGCGTAGGATAAGCTGGCTTCTTCACCATCAGTGAGTGTTTGTCGGTAAAAATCAGCGGCACCCTGTTGATAATAGCGTAGGTGTGGTTGCAGATAATGGCCACCGTCGAAATCAAAACGGTAACGCAGATCCACCGTATGCGACTGAATTCCCCAGTCATCCCAGAAATACCGATAAGACACGTTGAGTACATTCTCATTGGGGAGCTGATGCACACCTTTCCAGTACAGACTTTGATAGGTTCGCTGGTCGGGGCGGTTTTCGTAAACATAAGGATTGCTTGAGCGTAAATTTCCGCTGCCATCATTTTCCAGTACGCTGAGAATTTTGTACGGGTCAGTGAGGTAACCATTACTCTGACCTCGGCTGTAATTGACCTGCATTATTGTCTGACGGTTGATGACCTGTGTAACGCCAAATAGTATTTCTTTAACACTTTTATCCGTTTTGATGCCATCAATGTCTTTTTTGGCAGGAAAAGCAGGCATAACGGTAAAGCCGACGGGAACACCACCCACCGGATCCCAGGTGTCTTTGTTCAAAGAAAGGCCCAGAGTGAGCGTGGTATTGCGCTGGTTAATATCTTGCGCGAGGGAAGCGGATATTCCGGTAGACAGATAATCATACTCCTGGGATACGTTGCCGCCGATGGTACCGCGCAGGCTTCTGCTTAAAGGGGTATCCCATTCTATACTCAGCCCATTGCGGAGATCTTTGAAGGTGTGATTTAACGGTGTGGCGTTTGCTGCTTCAGTGTAGCTTGAGTTACCGGAGGGATTGGTAAAGGTTTGTGCAGTATTGGAAGGCACCGCACCATTCGGAGAGGAGCCGGTTAAAACGTCCGTCACTATACGTGCATTGATAAATTCGTCGTCATCGATCTCCTTGCTGATGCTCAGTATGCCTTCCGCCAGTGATACACGGTCTTTTTCAGCATAAATCAATAATGCAGAATCAATTTTCCAATTATCACCGGAAGCAATCAAACTGCCTGCATGACTGGCCCCGGCGAGCAGAGTACAGGTGGCTGTTGCCAGTTGGCGGCGAATATTACGTGGACCCTGTCGTGTTTTTTTCAGTTGCATCCACAGCCTCCACCGCCTACGCTCTGGCCACCACTGGAAGCTTCTTTACTGAAATAGGTATGTTCATCAAGGTAAATTTCCAGCGGGTCCGCGACTAGCTGCATTTTTTGTTGGGCCAGCAAATCCCGGTCCCAGGGTTGCACCGGTTCCAGGCTGCATGCGCTCAGCACCAAGCTGATACACATTGAGAGTAGAACGGTTTTTACCATGCCTGTTATTCCTCCAGAAGAGATTGAATGGCCGCTTCCAGTTTGTCTGTGTCTTTGGAGCGAAACCCCATGTGGGTCATTACCAACTGGCCGTTTTTGTTGATCAGGTATGTAGTGGGCATGGCACGTAGTTGGTAGGTTTTGGCAACGGTGCCAGTGGGGTCGTGGGCGATAATAAATGCGGGTTCTATTCTGTTGATGAATTGCTCGATCTGCTCGCGTTTTTTATCCACACTGACGGCAATGATGCTCAATCCCTCATCTTTGTAACGTTCATGCATTTCATCCATCCATGGGAAGGATTTGCGGCAGGGTGGGCACCAAGTCGCCCAGAAATCCAGGTATACCACGCGGCCCTTGAAGTCTTTCAGGCTGATTTCATGGTTGTCAGGAAAAATGGGCAGGGTGAAGTCGGGGGCAGGTTCTACGGCGAAAGCGGGCAAGGTGAGGAAAAAGAGCAGAGTGACCGAAAGTGCAGGTAAGCGGGGAAGCATGTTGGGTTGACCTCAGAATTTATTGGGCAAAAGGTATTGATGTGTGAATATATAGTTGCATTGTGACAGTACCGTGACAAATTTGATGCATGATTGACGGCGTGCAGACATCAGGAATGTGCTGCCATCCATGAGCTTGGCGTGGTTTTATTAATCCGGGCTTAATTTTTAAGTTGTTCATGCTGTTGGATATGAAGTGGTCTAATCAAGACCGGGCACCAAGTTAAGACTATAATTTATTGATTATTCGTTAATTTTAGTGTGCTGCTCCGAAGTCCGACTGTTGCCTGAATGATAAGTTCATAGCGGCTGTATAGGGAAGAGGAGTGGCTAAAGAAACATTATCTTTGGCGCACTTTGGCCGATGGGTAATCTGGAGACTGGATTCTGCTATGGAGTTGAATGAGGAATATCAATGCTGATCAAACGCCCTGACGATATCAAACCATCTGATATTACGGATGAAAAAATTTATCATCAACGACGCGCCTTTTTACTGGCAGGCTCCCGCGCTGCCCTGGCCGTTGCTGCGGGTGCAGTCGTGCCAGGGATGATGTTTCCTGGCGAAGCAGCGGCACAGGTTGCGGCTCTGCAATTCAAAAAAAATACCCGCTTTTCCACCGATGAAGAAGTCAATTCACTGAAGGATATCACCCGCTACAATAATTTTTACGAATTTGGTACCGACAAAAAAGACCCGGCAAAATATGCACACACGCTGAAGACAGACCCCTGGAATGTGCGTGTGGAAGGCGAGGTGGAAAAACCTGCTGATTATCAACTGGAGGACTTGATTAAAGAGAGTCAGCTGGAAGAACGTATTTACCGGATGCGCTGTGTGGAGGCCTGGTCCATGGTGATTCCCTGGGTGGGTATTCCGTTGAGTGCATTGATCAAGCGCTTCAAGCCCACATCGAAGGCTAGGTATGTAGAGTTCACTACCCTGTATGATCCTGCGCAAATGCCAGGACAAAAACGTGGAGTGCTGAACTGGCCCTATGTGGAAGGTCTGCGCATGGATGAAGCCATGCATCCTCTGACATTGTTGGCTGTAGGTTTATACGGGGACGTATTACCCAATCAAAATGGTGCGCCAATTCGATTGGTGGTGCCGTGGAAATACGGGTTTAAAAACATCAAGTCCATTGTCAAAATTCGTTTTACCGAAACCATGCCGAATACCACCTGGAATTTGTCCGGGCCACAGGAGTATGGTTTTTACGCTAACGTTAATCCCGAAGTGGATCATCCGCGTTGGAGTCAGAGCCGTGAGCGGCGCATCGGTGAATTTTTGAAACGTAAAACAAAAATGTTTAATGGTTATGAAGAACAGGTGGCTAGCCTGTATTCGGGCATGGACTTGCGACGTAATTATTAATAACTCATCCTGCAATAACCCACCATGATAATGCACACTATGAAACCCGCATTAATAAAACCACTGGTTTTTATAGCCTGCCTGTTTCCCCTGGTTTTCGGTATCTGGGCGGGCTTCACCGATCAGCTCGGTGCCAATCCCATCGAAGAAATTACCCATCGTACCGGTGATTGGGCTTTGCGTTTGTTGCTGATCACTCTGGCAGTAACACCATTACGGCGTATGTTGGGTTGGGGCTGGCTGCTACGGGTGCGACGTATGCTGGGCTTGTTTGCATTCTTTTACGTCTGTCTGCATTTGTTGACTTACTTTGTGCTGGATCAGTTTTTCGATTGGGATGAAATTTTTAAAGACATCATCAAACGCCCCTATATTACCATCGGTTTTAGCGCCTTTGTGTTGTTGGTACCGTTAGCCGTCACCTCCACCAATGCCATGATGCGTCGCCTGGGTAAACGCTGGGGGCAATTGCATCAGTTGGTGTATGTGGTTGCCGTTTTTGGCATTCTGCACTATCTCTGGTTAGTGAAAGCAGATTACCTGCTGCCGCTGATCCACGCGGCTATTTTACTGGCTTTGTTGCTAGTACGTGTCTGGTATCAGCGTCAGTCCCTGCCTGCCCGTCGGGCTGCCCCACAAACTTCCTGAAATTTGCCCCGTGTGTGTGGCGCGCCTTCCACCTTTTTTCGCTATGATAGGAGCCTGGTTCCAAGCGGTGAAAGAAGGTAGCGTGAATGAATATTGATTTTTTACAAAGTGACTTTTGGCAAAGCGACAGTGTGTGGATTTCGCAGATATTTGTCATCGTATTTGTTGCCCTATTGGCAGATTTTGTGCAGCGACGTGTTCTGCACAGCCTAACGAAGCGTTTTGAAAAAACCAAAAATCTTTGGGATGACGCGCTGCTGGAAGCCATACGCCGCCCATTGAGTCTGTTGATCTGGGTCGTGGGCATCAGCCTGGCCGCGCAAATTGCCGCAATGCAGACAGAGGCAGAAATTTTTGCCATTGTTGAGCCGGTACGGGATGTGCTGGTCATTGTTGCACTGACCTGGTTTCTGGTGCGTTTTATCCGCCAGGCTGAAGGCAATATTATTGTTGCCCGCAAAGCCAAAGGTGAGCCGGTGGATGTCACCACGCTGGATGCGATTACCAAACTGTTGCGCCTTTCTGTCATCATTACCGCCGGGCTGGTGGTGTTGCAGACCCTTGGTTTCAGTATCTCCGGAGTACTGGCCTTTGGTGGCGTGGGGGGGATTGCTGTCGGTTTTGCTGCTCGCGACCTGCTCGCCAATTTTTTTGGAGGGCTAATGCTTTATCTCGACCGGCCTTTTTCCGTGGGTGACTGGATTCGTTCACCAGACCGCGAAATTGAAGGCACGGTAGAACATATTGGTTGGCGGCTGACAATGATCCGTACTTTCGACAAGCGTCCTCTGTATGTGCCCAATTCGGTGTTTGCCAACATCGCTGTGGAGAACCCCTCGCGCATGACTAACCGGCGTATTTATGAGACCTTTGGTCTCCGTTATGACGATATGGGTAAAATGTCCGCGATCACTGCCGACGTGGAAACCATGCTGGAAAATCACCCAGCCATTGATACCGCACAGACCTTGATGGTGAATTTTGTTTCCTGTGCGTCATCGTCTGTGGATTTCTTTGTGTACACTTTTACCAAAACCACGGTATGGGTTGAATTTCACACCATCAAACAGGACATATTATTGAAAATTGCTGATATCGTCGAACAGCACGGTGCAGAAATGGCCTTTCCCACCTCCACAGTGCATGTGCCGGATGGTATTGTATTGGCCAATGCACCGACAATGACTATTGAACCGGGTTAACGCCTGAATCGGGGATGAGATAATCATGGCAGACAAACTGTTAATCGTATTAATGAACACCGACCCAAGCAATCCCTCGGAACTGGGCACTCCCTTTATGCAGGCCAGCGTGGCGGCTGCCATGGAATATGACGTGGAGGTTTTGCTCACAGGGCGCGCAGGCGAACTGGCCAATATTGGTGTTGCTGAAAACCTGCATTTTTCCGCAGGCAGTAAAAAAACGGTTTATGATCTGATGTGCGATGCGGTGGAAGCCGGAGCGAAGTTGAAAATATGTGCCTCTACTCTGGAGCTGTGGGGTGAAAACCTGATTCCGGAAATTGATGAAACGGTTGGTGCTGCATACATTATCAGTGAAGCCATGGATGATGATACGGTAACGTTTACTTATTAGCCGATGTTACGCACTCGAATAATGAATCAATGACTGAAGCCTGCGCAATACAGATGAGAGGTTGGTCGTGGCACTGGCAAGTGGCGTGTTATAAACACAAAGGCGCAGAGGACGTAAATTTTTCAGTGTTTTTCTCTGCGCCCTTTGCGCCTCTGCGACCTCTGCGTTAAATACCCGGTGATTCTTAAAACAGATGTTTTTGGCGCTTAATTTATATTTGAGGCTAACCTACAATAAATATAATGTTTACTGTAATGACATTGTGGAAAGAGCAATAAATGAGCAAAAGCACTAAAACGTATTGGAATGCCCTGGATAAAAGCAATGATTGTGCGTGGGAAATGATTGAAGGCAGTGATGGACTTTTAGAACAGCTCACTTTGGCGATGGATAAAAATACCGGAGACTATACTCGTTTGACCCGTTTCAAACCGGGTGCTGATACCGCATCATTTGGCGCAAAAAGCCACGAATACCCAGAAGAAATCATGATTATAAAAGGCAGGCTTTATGATGAGGCATTTGACCGATGGCTGGAGGTTGGCGATTACGCAAGCCGTCCACCCGGAGAATTACATGGCCCCTTTAAAACAGATGTCGGGTGTGTGGTGCTGGAAATGTCATACCCAAGTCAGTCTATAAATCAGTGAACCTACTGCCAATAAAAAGAAATCAGTTTACGCAGTGGAAAGCAATGCGGGAAGACGTGTACGGTTCTCTCGACGATGAATTTCATGAACAGGAAATGAAACAGATATTTGTGAGCGATGACTGGTTTTGTTATTTCCTGGAAGACGGAAATAATCAAATAACAGGTTTTGTGGAATTATCGTCACGAAATATTGTTGATGGATGTCTCAGCAGTCCTGTGGCATACCTTGAGGGTTTGTACCTGAAAAAAGAATACCGTGGGATGGGGCTGGGGAGAGAAACCGTAAAAACCATAAAAAGCTGGTGCAAAAATAAAGGCTTCACAGAATTGGCTATGGATACAGAGCTGGCTAACATTGAGGCACAAAAATTCTTTGCGGCAATTGGTTTTCACGAAACCTATCGAATAGTGCAGTTTCGTACCAGCATTGATTAATCCAGGGAGTTTCAGTAGCGCAAAAAGTAATGAGCAGCAAACTGGAAATAGCTCAATGGGATGGAAAGTCTGAAAATGACATTGCCGTGATTCGGTATTTATACCAACGATTATTGATCTTGTTGCTAATGTACCGTTGCAGAAGGGCGCTACCTAACTGTTAAAATGATACCTCGATAATTAAAAGCAGACTGGCTGGACCTGAATAATGAAAATCCAACGCAAAGGCGCGGAGACGCAGAGAGCGCAAAGGGTTATGAGGATAACGAGCAAATAGAGATAAAAAAATCTCAAATACTGTGGAACTCTACGTTCTTTGCGCCTCCGCGTCTTTGCGTTGGATTTTATAACGCTGTGATTCGTGGTCGAGGAACATCCTGTTCCATCAAATGTAAACCAATAGCTTTATTTTATTGAATATTTTTAGCGCTTAATTCACCTTAAAAAAGATACGATGACGGTTACACAAAAACACATCCTGCAAGTACGTGCTGAAGCTGATTGTCTGTTTAACGCAGAGCAGGTTGCAGCAGTGCTGAATAATATGGCAGAAAAAATTTCCGCTAGACATCGCGATAATAATCCACTGGTACTGTGCGTGATGAATGGCGGCCTGATTGTCACGAGTGAGCTGTTGCTGAGGCTCGATTTTCCGTTAGAACAGGATTATTTGCATGCCACCCGTTATCGGGG
>VAPM010274046.1_pt1 | contig 17568 bp, 10 predicted proteins | sample 3395091 | NCBI WGS metagenome assembly VAPM01 (sample SAMN08290445, study PRJNA428436) | hydrothermal vent metagenome | isolation source: Deep-sea hydrothermal vent chimney 3 | place: Pacific Ocean: Juan De Fuca Ridge | reverse complement strand
GCTCTGGATATGGAAAGTAGTGCAATTGCTCAAACAGCCATACAACACAAAATTCCATCGCTAGTTATACGTTGTATTGCTGACCCGGTAGAGATGAGTTTGCCTAAAGCCGTCAATTACGCATTAAATAATCAAGGAGATATTATTTTATCAAAACTTCTTTGGTTTTTATTGACACACCCTTCTGAATTACCTGGGTTAATTAGCCTTGGTTTGCATTTTAATACCGCAAAAAACAAATTAAAATTGGTTGCTAAGCAACTTGATATAATAGTCGGTTTTGAATCACAGACAGCCAGCAAATGAATACAGCTTCAACATCAACAATTGACAGGTTTTTATGCTGGTGGGGCAATAATATTCTTCGTTTCCCTTGGACTCTAATATTATTAACGATCTGCTTAACAGCCGCGAGTTTGTATTACACCATTAATAACCTTGGTATTAATACTAATACAGCAGAAATGCTGTCACCTGACCTTCCCTTTCAAAAAAATCGTCTACGAATAGAAAAGGCATTCCCTCAAGATGCTGGCGTTATAATTTTAGTTGTTGATGCACAAACACCTGAAATAACATCACAAGCAGCCGCAAAGTTAGAACAGGAATTAAAGCAACTGGGAGATGACTTTACCTCTGTTTATACACCAACTGAAAATGATTTTTTCAAACAACAAGCACTGCTCTTTTTAAACCCAGAAGAACTGGATGAACTTGCTACAAAATTAATTGATGCTCAACCTTTTATTGGTTACTTAGCAAATCACTATAGCTTAGAAGGCTTATTTGAAATTATTGCTACTGCATTAAAAAAAACTGATGAAGTACTCCCCATGAACCTTGAGCCACTATTGCTTGCTGTTAATAATACAATCAGCCATCAACTTAAAGGCCAACCCTACCAAGTTTCCTGGCAAAATTTATTAGCAGCTAATAAATTAAATACCAACAGCAATCGAACACTGGTTCTTGCTAAACCCATATTAAATTTTAATGAAATAATGCCAGCTGCCCATGCTCTTAATGCGGCAAGAAAGGTGGCTAACAAGCTAATGTTTGATATCCCTGGACTAAGAATTCGCATGACTGGCGAAGTCGCTTTAGAGCATGAAGAACTAGAAAGTGTTGGGAAAGGCTCAATTACTGCGGGGATTGTGTCATTATTCCTGGTTTTACTCTCTCTTTGGATTGGTTTACGATCATTTAAACTACTATTTTCTGCATTTATAGTCCTTATCCTCGGCTTAATACTAACTGCAGGTTTCGCAACAATATCCATTGGCCACCTAAATTTAATTTCTATTGCTTTTGCAATACTTTATATTGGGTTAGGCGTGGATTTTGCGATTCATATTTGTTTGCATTATAGAGAATGCCGCGTTCAGGGCATGGATAACAAACAAGCCATTTCAGACAGCGTTCATACCGTAGGCTTCTCTCTATTCCTATGTGCTCTCACCACATCCTTAGGTTTTTTAGCTTTTATTCCAACCGATTATTCAGGTGTCTCTGAGTTAGGTATTATTTCTGCAGGCGGCATGATTATTGGTTTAATTATTTCTCTTACTGTTCTACCAGCCCTTTTAACCGTTTTTTCCATAAAAATACTTAAACCCATACGCTCAATCGTTAAGCTAGGGGTAATAGCTGAAATTCCTTTTCAATACGCATTACATATCCGGATTATAGCTGTTATTTTAGCGATTGCTTCAGCCGCTATTTTATCTCAGTTAGTTTTTGACTCGAACCCCATAAATTTAAGAGACCCATATAGTGAATCAGTCTCCACTATAAAAGAACTGTTAGCATCGCAAACAGACTCTCCCTTTGCACTCTCTGCATTAGCACCCTCTTTTGCTGAAGCCCAAAAACTTGCTAACCGGCTTAAGAATTTGCCCTCAGTCCATACTACGATTTTTCTAGGTGACCTTGTTGCAAAAGATCAAGAAGAAAAATTAGAGACTATTGATGAACTTGATTTGATTTTGGGAGACCAACTTAAAAACTTTAATCATATTTTAAGTAACACAGACCCTGTTAAAGCTTTAACCGCTTTAAATATTGCTTTAACTGAAGCATTAAAACAACCAACAACTATTGCACCGCGTGAGACATTGGAACAGTTACAGCAGAATATAACTCTGTTTCAAAACCAATATACAGATAGTCTTAACTCATCGGCTAAAATATTAGAAAAAAATATTTTAGGCTTGCTACCATTCACCATGAATCGCTTGCAAACCAGCTTATCTGCCACAGCCTACCAATTAAGTGATTTACCTGCTTATATTACTAGAAACTGGCTGAGTCCGGCCGGTCAATACAAGGTTTTAATTACCCCAGAATTTGACCAAAATAAAGTAGAAAACTTAAAAGAGTTTGTTGCAGAGGTACAAACAGCAGCACCTCAATCATCAGGCTTACCCGTTGCAGACCAGGCATCAGGTACTGCCGTGGTTAAAGCTTTTATACAAGCATTTTCGGCTGCTATTATTGCTATATTTCTACTTTTATTGTTTATCCTAAAAAATATCAGAAACACATTATTAGTGCTTGGCCCTTTATTATTAGCAGGGTTATTAACGGGTGCTACAAATGTATTGCTCAATAATAATTTTAACTTTGCAAACATTATTGCTCTTCCATTATTAATGGGTATGGGGGTTGATAGTAGTATCCATATTTTCTACCGTTTACAGTCTCGCCTTTCAAGCCACAAAGACCTTTTACAAAGTAGCACGGCACGCGCAGTGTTTTTCAGCTCCTTAACGACCTTATGTAGCTTTAGTAGCCTTGCTTTTACATCACATCTTGGCACCGCCAGCATGGGCTTATTGCTGGCTGTAGGTATTTTCTTTACATTAGTCTGTACGCTTATTGTACTTCCCGCTTTTTACGGCAATAGAAATTAATCGAGGTATTTCATGTCTTTCAGCATCGCCGACCTTTTTACTCAGCATTTCGATGATAAATTCGATTTACATGAGCAACACCTAAACAACCAAATGGTCAGGGTTTTAAGAACCATTGGCTATGATAAAAACTATAAAAGAGCCATGGGGCAGTATTTATTTGATGAAGATAATAATAAATACCTGGATTTACTGAGTGGCTTCGGTGTATTTGCTGTGGGTCGTAATCATCCCACTGTTATTAGTGCCCTGCAAGAGACATTAACCTTAGAACTACCTAATTTGGTACAAATGGATGTTTCTTTATTAAGCGGCCTACTGGCTGAAAAAATTCTGGCAACGACGCCAGAAAATACCAATAAAATGTTTTTTAGTAATTCAGGAACAGAAGCCGTTGAAGCCGCTATTAAATTTGCGCGTTATACCACTAAACGTGAACGTATTGTTCATTGCGAACATAGTTTTCACGGCTTAACCCTAGGTTCTTTATCTTTAAATGGTGAAGAGATTTTTAAACAGGGTTTTGGTCCTTTACTGCCTAACTGCAATGCCATTCCATTTAATGATATAGAGGCATTAGAAAAAACATTAAGCACTAAAGATGTCGCCGCTTTTATTGTTGAGCCCATCCAGGGTAAAGGGGTTAATATTCCTGATGATAACTACCTACCTGAGGTAGAGCGACTATGTAAAAAATACGGCACTTTATTTGTTGCAGATGAAATTCAAACAGGTTTAGGTCGTACCGGTAAATTCTGGGCAATTGATCATTGGGGGGTAAAACCTGACATGATTTTAATGGCCAAAGCCTTATCAGGTGGTTTTATCCCTGTGGGTGCTGTAGCAATGACTCAGAAAATTATGGATACTGTTTTTAACCGTATGGATAGAGCTGTAGTTCATGGCTCTACTTTTTCTAAAAACAATATGGCTATGGCAGCAGGTCTGGCAACTTTACAAGTTATGGAAGATGAGAAACTAGTCGAAAATAGTGCAAAAGTTGGTGAGGATATTATTAATAGTATTAATGCTATGACAGACCAATATGAATTCTTAAAAGAAGCCCGAGGCAAAGGCTTAATGATTGCTGTTGAATTTCAATCGCCAAAAAGTTTAAAACTAAAAGCAGCCTGGACTATGTTAGAAGCAGCCAATAAAGGCTTATTCTGCCAAATGGTTACGATTCCTTTATTTAAAGAGCATCATATTCTTACGCAAGTTGCAGGGCACGGCATGAATGTTGTTAAACTTTTACCTCCTTTAAACCTGGTTCAAGATGATAGGGACTGGATTGTTAAGTCTTTTGATAAAGCAATCGGTGACACTCATCAAATACCAGGATCAATTTGGGACTTAGGTAAAAATCTTGCCAGTCATGCTATAAAAAACAAAAATAAATAACCTAGGTTAGATACGATGCCAACAAAAGATTATCCACTGCTAAAAGACATTAATCTGCCAGAAGATGTGCGCAAGCTTGATGCAAAACAACTTAAAGCTTTATCTGCAGAGTTACGTGAATATTTAACGCACACAGTCAGCCTCTCTGGCGGTCATTTTTCAGCCGGTTTAGGCACCGTTGAACTTACTGTGGCTTTGCATTATGTATTTAATACACCTGTCGATCAGTTAGTTTGGGATGTGGGCCATCAAGCTTACCCGCATAAGATTCTAACCGGTCGTAAGGATAAAATGCCGACGATTCGAACTAAAGGTGGTATTTGTGCTTTTCCTAACCGTAACGAGAGTGAGTATGATGCTTTTGGGGTTGGGCATTCCAGTACTTCTATTTCTGCCGCTTTGGGCATGGCTATTGCGGCTAAACAGCAAGGGCTTGATAAGCGCTGTGTTGCGATTATTGGTGATGGTAGTATCACCGGTGGAATGGCTTTTGAGGCTATGAACCATGCCGGTGTAGTCGATGCTAATTTATTGGTTATCTTAAATGATAATGATATGGCTATCTCGCCTAATGTGGGGGCGATGAATAATTATTTTACTCGGGTTATTTCTAGTAAATTGTATTCGTCTGTTCGTGAGGAGAGTAAGAAAGTTTTAAGTAAGATGCCTTCGGTTTGGGAGTTAGCTAAAAAAACGGAAGAACATGTTAAAGGTATGATTGTACCGGGTACTTTGTTTGAGGAGTTGGGCTTTAATTATATTGGGCCTATTGATGGGCATGATGTGGATATGCTAGTGGATACCTTGAATAATATTAAGGATTTATCGGGACCTGTGTTTTTACATATTGTAACGAAAAAAGGCAAAGGCTATGCGCCGGCCGAGAACGATCCTTTGGCTTATCATGGTGTGCCTGCTTTTGATCCACAGCTAGATTCTTTACCTCAATCAGCCCCTTCTGTTCATCCTACTTATACTCAGGTTTTTGGCCGCTGGTTGTGTGATATGGCTAAAGAAGATTCTCGCCTTTTTGGTATTACCCCTGCGATGCGTGAGGGTTCGGGCTTAGTTGAGTTTTCTGACTGCTTTCCTGAGCGTTATTTTGATGTGGCGATTGCAGAGCAACATGCGGTCACTTTGGCGGCAGGTCTTGCTTGTCAGGGCGGAAAACCTGTAGTGGCTATTTATTCTACTTTTTTACAGCGTGCTTATGATCAATTGATTCATGATGTGGCTGTGCAAGATTTGGATGTGTTGTTTGCTTTAGATAGAGCCGGTTTAGTGGGTCCTGATGGCCCAACTCATGCAGGTAGTTTTGATTACAGCTTTTTGGCTTGTATTCCTAATATGTTAATTATGGCACCAGCTAATGAGAATGAATGTCGGCAGATGTTAACAACGGGCTTCTATTATAAAGGCCCTGCTGCTGTCCGTTATCCTCGTGGAAAAGGTCCTGGCTCTGTGGTGTCTGAAGATTTATCTGAATTAGAAATAGGCAAAGCTGAAATCTGTCACCAAGGAGGGCGTTTAGCTATTTTGGCTTGGGGAAGTATGGTAACGCCTGCAATAGAAGTGGGTAAAAAATTAGGTGCTACGGTGGTTAATATGCGCTTTATTAAACCACTTGATACCGAAATAATTCTGCAACTGGCTAAAACCCATGATGTACTGGTAACTATTGAAGAGAATGTTATTTCTGGTGGTTCTGGTAGTGCTGTGAATAATTTCTTGCAAGCACAACAGATTTTGATGCCTGTGTTAAATATTGGTTTACCTGATACCTTTGTTGAGCAAGGGACTCGTGAAGAATTGCTAACTGAATGTGGGTTGGATACTCAAGGAATTTTTAATTCTATTGAAGCTTTTTGTGCATAAATTTGTTAGGGTGGGTATTTATCCACCCTACTTCATATTAAGTAAGAGAGTATAAAAGATCTAACATTTTTTACCACAGAGATCACTGAGAACACAGAGTTTTTGAGCGTTAAGCCCCCGTGTTCTCAGTGCTTATTTTGAATTTTTCTTTTTGTTAAATTAATTTCGCTCGACTACTTAGCAATTCCTTCAGATGCTAGAAATCATCCAGCTTCCCGTATTAAAAGATAATTATATTTATCTACTTCATGAGCCTGCTTTAAATAAAACGGCTGTCGTTGACCCTGCAGTTAGCCAACCCGTTTTAAAGACCTTAAAACAAAAAGGCTGGACACTCAATTACATACTTAACACCCATCACCATAGTGATCATATTGGAGCAAATTCTGATTTACAAGCCGCAACAAACTGTAAAATAATCGCAGCTAAAGCAGACCAATATAGAATCCCTGATATTGATATTCCCGTTAAAGAAGGCGATATATGTTCTCTAGGTAATGAAATCATTACAGTTATTGAATCACCAGGTCATACACTAGGTCATATTGTTTTTTATTTAGAAAACAGCAACAATCTATTTTGCGGTGATACTTTATTTTCTATGGGCTGTGGCCGATTATTTGAAGGTTCGGCAGAACAGATGTGGAAATCTTTACAAAAAATAAAAGCTTTACCCAAAGAAACCCGTATTTATTGTGCTCATGAATATACTCAAGCTAATGGTGCTTTTGCCTTAACACTTGAACCTGATAATAAAGCCTTACAGCAGAGAATACAGCAGGTTAATCAGCTGAGAAAAGATAATAAACCTACTATTCCCACTAGCATAGAATTAGAACTAATGACTAATCCTTTTCTAAGAGAGGGTGCTGCTACTATTCAACAATCACTAAATATGAAAAATAAACCTTTACAGCAAATATTTAGTAAGATTAGAAAGTTAAAAGATAATTTTTAGATGAGCTGTAGCAACTTTAAGTAGTTGAGCAGAATGCTATTTTTGTCGTTACCTTTTTTAATTTAAACTTTATTTTACAACCACCTCATCTGTTGATGATATCCGCGATAGCCGTTCCATCAATACATTCCAGTCTACTTGGGTGTTATAGCCGATAACATCTATTCTAGGGATACCGCCGCCTTTGATAATATAATACCCCTGCTCTGCCGCTTCTACCCCCATTAACTGACAAACACCTTGGTGCAAATAACATCCAAAACCTATTCGGTCATAATAGAAAGTATCAAAAAACCTTAAAAAACCTTTAGAAAAAATATCAGCCACTCCACCGCCACCAATACTGGCAATATTTTCAACTGCTTTTTGACTGATTCTATGTGTTGACCCATCATTGGCTGGTGTTCCCAACCATGCATAAAAAGCTATTGGCTCCCAGTTTTCTAGGTATAGCCCATTTACAAAACCGGAGACTCGACCTTCCATTCCTCCCATTTTAAATTTTTGAGTCAGTAAATTTAAATCGAGGTTTTCTATTGCCATATCCATAGAAATTTTTGAAAAATCAGTGAATAACCCTGATGAAGACAAGTTATTAATTTTTATTATGCCATCAAACAATTGTGCTTGTAGCTCACCTTTAACTGTTAAGGTTTTATTCTTATAATTAACCGCAGGTATATACCCACTAATATTTCCAGAAAGAGGCACCCAATCTAAGGCATAGGATAATTTTTCTAAAGATAATTGATCTACTCCCCCTTCAAAGTAGATATGAGGCTCTCCACTTTGACTAATCTGCCAATTAAATTTGCTGATGTATACGCTTCCGCCTAGTAATGGAATAGTGCTTTTCTTTAATAAAGTAAGTTGTTTATTTTTAAATAAAAACTTTAAATATCCTGATTCTATTGGTATAGCTCTGACTTTTAATTGATCCCAGCTAATTTCTGATGCTGTTTCCGATATGGCATTATTTGACCAATTTATTAACCCTTGAGCATTTTTAACTTCAAGTCTTTTTTTATTATCCAGAATATTAAGCGTTTTAATATCAAAGGATGCACTGCTTATTTTAGATTCGGCAATATGTGCTTTTATATTTGCTTTTCCCAATAGGCTAAACCCTTCATTCGACGTACCCTCAAAAAAAGGAGAAATATATAGAGTATAAAACTGATCTAAATTAGTCATTTCAGTAAAAATATCTGCATACTGCACACTGAATTTAGGCTTATAGTTTATTAAACTATTGGCTTTTATTGCAAAAATATCAGGGTGAATTATATTTATATACTGAAATAAAATTTGTCCTTGTTGAAGGTATTTTCCAGTAGCCTTTAAAGTCAGTTTATTATCTTTTATATTTAAATAAACAGGCTCTATATAAAGTTCCCCTTGACTTAGCTGTGACATATTTTTCCATTGCCAGCCGCTCTTTTGTAACTTTGCTTGTAAATCCCATGCTAAATCAATTGATTCAGTCGCAAATTTTCCATAATTTGCTTGTATAGTAAGGTCTTTAAATAGTGATTTAATCGAAAATTCTTTAACCCCTTTAGTATTACCTTTCAGCTTAATATTAGCTGTTACTTTTCCTTTGCTTATTTCATCAAAGATTTGTTTTTGCTTCGGTAAATAATGAGTTAAGTTACTCAGGGAAATATTTTTAGCTTTAATTGATAAAGACCAAACACCTTTTTTTTCTATTGCAAAGAGTGAAAGGATTCCTTTTTCTATTTTAAGGTTATTAATAGTGATATGACTTTTCTGATCTGAAATAGAGAAAGAAAAGTCAAAAGATTTAGTATGATTTTTTTTTGATTTAAGCTGGGCTTTACCTGTTTGACAGACGATTAAATTTTCTTGCCAGTTAAATTTAGTACATTGGACCTCGACTAAATTTATACTTGAAAAGGGTTCTGGTAAAGTTATTTCTTTTATTAATAAACCCAGTTGTTGGCTAGGCGCTTGAAAATCAAATAAAGATAGTTTGATGTCATTTAATAACCAGCCCTTAGCTTTAATATTTTTAACCTCAATATTTATACTCTCTAAGGCATTAGCTTGACTAAAAAGTAACAAGGATAAAATAATGACTTTGATAAACTGAGTAAAGTTCTTTTTTATGCCCATCAAATATTGATAAATTTTGTTAGGGACGTTGCTAATAAAAGCACAGACACGAATTTAGGCAATCAAATAAACCTTGTAGAGCAGGCTTCAACCCGCTCTACAACTAATATTCTTTTGATTATTAACTCGGAAACACGCCTGTTGATAGGTAGCGATCCCCTCTATCACAGATAATAGCCACAATTATTGCATTTTCTAGTGTTATTGATAGTTTTAACGCTGCTGCTACCGCTCCACCCGATGAAACTCCAGAAAAAATACCTTCTTTTGCCGCTAATTCACGCGTTGTTTGTTCTGCTGAATGTTGATCTACATCTAAAATTTGATCGATGCTTACAGGGTTATAAATTTTTGGTAAATACTCTTCAGGCCAACGCCTTATTCCAGGGATTTTTGACTGCCCTTCAGGCTGAACACCCACAATTTGAATCTTAGGATTTTGTTCTTTTAAATAACGTGAAGTCCCCATAATTGTGCCGGTTGTTCCCATTGCACTAACAAAGTGGGTGATTTTTCCATTGGTATCTTGCCAAATTTCAGGGCCTGTTCCCTGGTAATGAGCCAATGGATTATCGGGGTTAGAAAACTGGTCGAGTATTCTCCCCTTACCTTCATCTTGCATTTTACGCGCCAAGTCAATTGCGCCTTCCATACTCTGTACCGCAGGTGTCAGAATAATTTCTGCACCATAGGCTTTCATTGATGCTATGCGCTCTGAGCTCATATTATCAGGCATAATTAAAGTCATTTTATAGCCTTTAATTGCCGAGACCATTGCAAGAGCAATCCCTGTATTCCCACTGGTTGCTTCAATTAAACTGTCACCGGGCTTAATTTCGCCTCTTGCTTCAGCATTTTTAATCATGCTTAAAGCGGGCCTGTCTTTTACTGAACCTGCGGGGTTATTACCTTCTAGTTTGACTAAAATAGTATTTGTTGTTTCACCTGGTAGTCGCTGAAGTTTAACTAAAGGCGTATTACCTACAAATGATTCTATTGTTTTATAATTCATATTGGTTCCTAATTAGCCTTTTACTCAGTAAAACTCGGTTGAAAACGATTGAGCATACACTTATCCAACCCAAATACGCGCATTTCTAAACATTCTCATCCATGCACCATCTTCATTCCACTCGTCTGGATACCATGAGTTTTGTATGGTTCTAAAACAGCGTTCAGGATGTGGCATCATAATAGTAAATCGACCATCTGTTGTGGTTAAACCTGTAATACCCTCTGGTGAACCATTTGGATTAGCTGGAAAGTCCGTAGTCACTTCACCATAGTTATCAATATAACTTAAGGCAACTAATGCGTCATTGGCATTGGTATTGGTATTATTAAATTCTGCTCGGCCTTCACCATGCGCAATAACAACGGGTAAAGTTGAGTCTTCCATTCCTTGCATTAAAATAGACGGTGATGCTTGTACTTTAACCATTGAGACTCTCGCTTCAAACTGCTCGGAATCATTTCGCTTAAATTCTGGCCAATCTCCTGCACCTGGAATAATCTCTTTTAAACCAGACATCATTTGACAGCCGTTACAAACACCTAAGCCAAACGTATCTGTTCGCTTAAAAAATGCAGAAAATTCATCTCTGGCAATGTTATTAAATAAAATTGATTTTGCCCAACCACCACCTGCACCTAAGACATCACCATAAGAGAAACCTCCACAGGCAACCAATCCAATAAAGTCTTTTAAGCTAACTCGGCTATGAATAATATCACTCATATGTACATCTATTGCCGTAAAGCCTGCACGATCAAAAGCGGCAGCCATTTCTACATGACCATTAACGCCCTGCTCTCTTAATATAGCTACTTTGGGTCGGTCAGTCGCTGAAAAATTAGCAATAATATTTTCATCTACTTTAAAACTTAATGTTGCCGATAAACCAGGGTCACTATCATCTGTAATACGATCAAATTGTTGTTTAGCACAATCAGGATCATCACGTAAAGCTTGCATTCTGTAGCTGACTTCTGACCATGTTTGTTGTAAATCAGCACGGCTAGCCGTATAAATTTCTTTACCCTGATAAGTAATATTAAGTTGTTGCTGTTTATCTAGCACCCAACCAATTAAATGAGTGCATTGTTCTAATCCAGCATCAGCCAGGAAATCCATTACATTATCAACTGCAGATTGTTTAACCTGAATCACTGCCCCTAATTCTTCATTAAATAAAGCCGATAACAAATCTTCATTTTCGGTAGCTAAAGTATCTAATTCAATCTCTGCACCTTTCCGTCCTGCAAAAATCATTTCAGCAATCGTTGCTAATAAGCCACCATCAGAACGGTCATGATAAGCTAGTATTTTATTTTGACTATTTAATGTTTGAATGGAATTAAAGAATGATTTAAATAAAGCAGTATCATCCAAGTCTGGGGCTTCATTCCCAATTTGATTGTAGGTTTGAGCTAAAACAGAGCCACCTAACCTATTTTTACCTGCCCCTAAATCAATCAGAATTAAAACAGTATCTTCACCTTTTAATTGTGGCGTTAAGGTTTTGCTCACCTCTAAAACAGGTGCAAATGAGGTGATAATTAATGACAAAGGTGAGGTCATGGTTTTATCTTGCCCCCCTTCATTCCATACTGTTTTCATGGATAAAGAGTCTTTACCTACCGGTATTGCAATACCTAATTCAGGGCAAACGTCCATTCCAACTGTTTTAACGGTATCAAATAAAGCGGCATCCTCACCTTCACTGCCACAAGCGGCCATCCAGTTAGCAGAAATTTTGACTTTATTTAATGATTCTATCCGAGCAGCGGCAAGATTGGTTAATGACTCAGCAATAGCCATACGCCCTGAAGCTGGCGCATCAATCACTGCAAGTGGGGTTCTTTCACCCATAGCCATCGCTTCACCTGTTAAAGCCTGAAACCCTGAAGCGGTTACAGCAACATCAGCAACAGGCACTTGCCAAGGGCCTACCATTTGATCACGCGCAACTAAGCCAGTTACAGAACGATCACCAATATGAATAAGAAAACTTTTATCTGCGACAGCTGGAAAAGATAGCACTCGGTTTACAGCTTCTGATAAATCAACTTTAGTTAACGCTAAGCTTTTTAATTTTTTGGATATATGCTTAACATCTTTATGGATTTTTGGTGATTTTCCAAATAATACAGACATCGGAATATCAACGGGTAGCCCACCTAAACATTTATCACTTAAAGTTAAATGCTCCTTATTAGTCGCTTCACCAATGACCGCAAATAAACAATGCTCTCGTTCACAAAAAGAGCTAAATAATGCTAACGATTCAGGTGCAATAGCAACAACATAACGCTCTTGTGCTTCATTACACCAAATTTGCATCGGTGACATGCCTTTATCCGCATTATTAACATCGCGTAATTCAAACTTACCCCCTTTCTCACAGTCATGAATAATTTCAGGCACAGCATTGGATAAGCCACCCGCACCAATATCATGAATTGAAATAATAGGGGTCTCATTACCCATGGCATTACAATGGTTAATCACTTCTTGACAACGACGTTCCATTTCTGGATTTTCTCTTTGCACAGAAGCAAAATCTAATTCAGCGGCACTTTCACCTGATGTTTGTGATGAAGCTGCACTTCCCCCCAAACCTATTAGCATGGCAGGGCCACCTAAAATAATGATTAATGAGCCCGCTGGAATTTTATGTTTATCAACCAGCATAGGGCGAATATTGCCCATACCTCCAGCAATCATAATAGGTTTATGATAACCACGGTACTGGTTTTGTTTGCCTGTTTCTTCAGCTTGCTCATAACTGCGAAAGTAGCCAGCAATATTAGGACGACCAAATTCATTGTTAAATGCCGCACCACCGATGGGACCTTCCAGCATAATATCTAAAGCGGAAGATATACGTTCTGGTTTGCCATTATCAGTTTCCCAAGGTTGTTCAAAACCTGGAATTTTTAGGTGTGAAACAGTAAACCCCGTCAGCCCTGCTTTTGTTGCAGAACCTCGTCCTGTTGCACCTTCATCACGAATTTCACCACCTGAACCGGTTGCCGCACCAGGATATGGAGAAATTGCTGTAGGGTGGTTATGGGTTTCCACTTTCATTAACAAATGAGCATCTTCTTCCTTATAGCAGTATTCACCCGTTTGTGGATTACGAATAAACACATCTGCCTTTGAGCCTTCTGCAACGGATGCATTATCGCTATAAGCAGATAAGATACCCTCTGGGTTTTTATCTGCCGTATTTCTTATCATACTAAAGAGTGATTTAGCTTGCTCTTCTCCATCAATTGTCCAGCTGGCATTAAATATTTTATGCCTACAATGTTCTGAATTTGCTTGCGCAAACATCATTAATTCAACATCAGACGGATCTCTGCCTAATTCGGTAAAACTATCCGTTAAGTAGTTAATTTCATCTGCTGATAAAGCCAAACCTAATTCTTTATTAGCTAAGATAAGAGCTTCACGCCCTTGTTCAATAATAGAAACGGTTAGAAGTGGTTTTGCTTGATGATGAACAAATAAATCTAAGCCTTCGTCAGTTTCAAAGATGGATTGAGTCATTCTGTCGTGAATCAAATGCTCAATAGCCTGTTTGGTATCAGTATTTAAACAATCACTCGCAACAATATACTCAGTGCCTCTTTCTAGGCGTAAAACAGGCGTTAGTCCACAACGTTCAGCTATTTCAGTTGCTTTACTCGACCAGGGAGAAATAGTACCAGGGCGTGGAACAACCAGAAATTTATGACCTTGTATTTCAGTTGAAGGCTGTGCATAACCATAACGAAGTAGCCTTTCCAGTGTATTGGTTTCTTCAGTGGTTAATGTTTTCTCAGTTTCTACAAAATGAATATACCTTGCAGAGACCGCAGAGATACTGCTATCTATTTGTTTAAGTTGCTTTAACAACTGGTTTAAACGATGTTCTGAAAGGGCAGATGTTCCAACAATTTTTAACATAGAGTAATTAAAAGGATATAAATTTATGATTTTTTAATGAACTATAAGGGCAACTCACAATAAATAACCGAGCATTTATTGGTAGTGCCACAAAGCATACTTCTGTCATTAAGTAAGATGTGCTGACGATAGGAACAATATCCTGGTATTTTATTTATTTCCAGTTACCTAAGGCAGTCAAGAAGAGTTTTAAATTAAAGCTCGTTATTTGTAGAAGGCTTTAATTCCACTCTACAATTTTTATAACTACCCACTTGCTACTCGGCAGTATTTAGATCTTTCTTGATCGTTTTATATAATAAGTTTAATAATTTCAAACCTGCACCTTGTGATAATGGCTGATCATCTTTATCAAGCACAATAACTTCTGTTAGTGCGCCATTTTCAGCTAAACGTATTTTAAACGCCTTGTCATTAGCTGGATCAGAGCCAAAAATAAATAATACTTCATCCCATAATGATCCATCTTCGACTTTCTTAAAGTCGGGATCATATTGCACAGAGTAAAGTTTTTCATTTTCATTTCTGTTAGTGATTTCAATAGAATTACTGCTTAATGCTTTACCAACAATACGCCAAGATCTTTCGATTGTATCCTCAATCCGTATGCGCGTTGCCCCTCCTGAGTATTCAACCAATTCCACTAAAGTACTAGGCTTTTTATGACTATCTGTAACATCTTTATTTTCTACTGTAGAAGGCGGTGGTTTACTAATAACCGGTAATGCTGAATATTTAATTCCCGTATTATGGTCAATAGTATCAGTAAGATCTGCGGGTACCTTTAATTCAGGAATTTCAGTGGTAAACTGATAGTCTTTTTCTTTATCTGGAAATAAAGCTTTAATACTTCCACAGCCATATAAATTAACTGTTAAAAAAAAATAGAAGGCAATATTTACTTTTTTCACTATAAAACTTCTGCCTGTTTCATTGCATCACGCACTGTGACATAACAATCTTCTGTTAACCAAGTCATAGGTAGGCGTATCCCTTTTCTCATTAATCCCATTTCTGCCACAGCCCATTTAACAGGAATAGGGTTTGATTGGATAAACAAATGTTGGTGTAAAGCAGATAGTTTTGCATCTATTGATTCTGCAAGCTCTCTATTACCTTGCATGGCTGCTGAAATCATTTGATGTACTAACTTTGGTGCAACATTTCCAGAGACAGTAATAGACCCATTGCCCCCTAACAAACAAAACTCGCAACTACTCGCATCATCACCTGTGTAGATAGCAAAATCAGCACCACATAAATCACGAATTTTTCCAACTCTTTCTAATTCACCAGTTGCTTCTTTAACACCCACAATATTATTTATTGCTGCTAGCTGGCCAATTGTTTCCGGCAACATATCACATGCTGTACGACCTGGAACATTGTATAAAATTTGAGGAATATCAACGGCCTCAGCAATGGCTTTATAATGTAGATAAAGCCCTTCCTGGGTTGGTTTATTGTAATAAGGTGTGACCAATAAACAGGCATCAGCACCCACATCTTTTGCCGCTTGAGTTAATGAAATAGCTTCAGTGGTAGAATTTGCTCCCGTACCTGCTATAACGGGAATTCTACCTGCAACAAAATCAACAACACTTTTTACTACATCGCAATGCTCTGTTTCATCAAGGGTGGCAGACTCACCCGTCGTCCCCATCGCTACGATTGAATCTGTACCTTGTTCAATATGAAACTCCACCAGCTTTTTAAGGCTACCCTTATCAATCGCGCCTTTGCTATCCATGGGTGTGACTAAAGCTACGATACTACCTTGAATCATGCAGATCTCTCATCCAGAATTAATAAAAATGGAGAACATTATAACAGTATATTGAATTAAGAAATAAAGTTTGCAGGCTTCAGTGTTAATTTATAGTTATTTTTTCAACATGTTAATTCAACTAAAGTAACATCATCAAATTGTTTAGCTGCACCTCGAAATTCATTAACAGTCGCCAATAAATAATCTATTCCTTTATCATCATTCAACATTTCAACAATAGTCTGTTCAAATTTCTCTTGTCCAAACTCCTGTTCGTCAGTATTTATTATTTCTGTAATCCCATCAGAATAAGCATAAACTTTATCACCATCTTCAGTATCCAGAATAATTGCATCATTAAAATCTTGCTTAATAATACCTAAAGCCAGAGTGTTCGATGAAACCCTGTGAACTAATGAGTGATTACGATAGACCAAAATATCTGACATACCACAATTCCATAAAGACAAAACACGATGATTAGCACTAAGTTCGATAAAAATAGCCCCTAAAAACAAACCCGTTGGCATTTTAGCGAGTAATTGCTGGTTTATTTCACTAGCAATCTCTGACAATGCAATACCTTTGGCGGTCATGGTATAAAAAACATCATATACAATTGGCCCACCTACTGCTGCCATTAAGCCATGTCCAGTAAAATCTCCCATTAAAATGTATCGTGTTTTATCTGGTGTAAAAGCTGATAAAACAATATCTCCTGAAGTATTTTCTACCGGTTTATCTAGCAGTCTAAGTTGCGATGCTTCAAAAGGTTTTGAAAGACGCATTTTTAAAATAATATTCTCGATCACTTCTTTTTCATAAGTTAATATATCTTGCGTCTTTTTTAATTCCCCTTGCAACTCAAGCATACGCTGACCAACCTTTATACGTGCCTGCAATTCTGCATTAGCAAAAGGTTTAACTATATAATCATTAGCACCCGCTTCCAACCCAGCCACTACATCATCAGTTTCGCTACGTGAAGTTAACAAAATAATATAAGGAGGGTTGTTAGTCTCAATATTGCGAATACGTTGACACAAACCTAAACCATCCAATCTAGGCATTTCCCAGTCGATTAACAATAAAAGTGGAGCATCAGGTTTTTGCAATTGTTGCCAAGCTGCTTCACCATCTTCCACTACAACTGACTCATACCCCCATTTTTTCACGACTGCCGCCAAAATAGTACGAGAGGTTAAATCATCATCTGCTACCAGTAGTTTCATGTAAAAATTTCCGTCATTGTAGATATCAATAGCTCAAAAGCATGGTCAAGTTCTATTAAATTTTGCTTAATTATTGTTATATCGCCTGCTTTCCCAGCCTGTTCCATTTTATAGGCTAATGCTGCTAATGCCATTGCTCCAACATTTGACGAAGCCCCTTTTATTTTATGTGCCTGAGCGGCGGCTTGTGCAGTATTTTCATCTTGTACAAAAGACTTTAACTGTTCAATTTGAAGTGGCATATCAGCTAAATAAGCATCAACTATTGTTTGTATTAATGCCTTATCACCCATTAATCGTTCACTTATTGCAGGATAATCAAAAACTAATTC
>VAPM010377370.1_pt1 | contig 17577 bp, 20 predicted proteins | sample 3395091 | NCBI WGS metagenome assembly VAPM01 (sample SAMN08290445, study PRJNA428436) | hydrothermal vent metagenome | isolation source: Deep-sea hydrothermal vent chimney 3 | place: Pacific Ocean: Juan De Fuca Ridge | reverse complement strand
TTATCTTCAATGTTAAAAACTGCAAAAGCAGTTGAGATAGATGCTAGTCGTTTAAAAGAAGTTCAAACGGCTATGTTATTTATGCAGCGTGATTTGCTACAAAGTGTTAATCGGGCTGTTCGAGAAGAATACGGTTCTTTTACAAAAGCATTACAGTCAAATGATCAAGGTAAAGTTTTATTAGAGTTTACTCATGGTGGACGACGAAATCCTGCAGGTTTTTTACGCAGTTCTTTGCAACGGGTTGGTTATGGCATTGATGATGATGAAAATTTAGTTCGTTATATCTGGCCGGTTTTAGATCGCTCTCAAGATACTAAGGCAGTAAAACATGAATTACTATCGAATGTTGATAATTTACAGTTTCGATTTTTAAATGCCAGTAATACTTGGGCAGAAAGTTGGCCGCCAATATCGGTAAATAATAAAATTGTTCCTTTACCTCTGGCGGTAGAGATTAGTTTTGATATGAAAGATTGGGGCAGGATTAAAAGATTAATAGTGTTACCCAATGGTTAATATTAAAAGACAGCGAGGAGTTGCATTATTAACGGTTATTTTAATCGTTACCTTGATATCGATTACAGCTATTTCGATGAGAGCGCATCAGGAGTTAGATATCCGGCGTACAGTAAATGAATTAAGTCACTCACAAGCGGTTATGTATTTGAGGGGGGCGGAGTATTTATCAAAAACAGTTTTAAAAGAGGATGCCAAAAATAGCAAAATCGATACTCTGGATGAAGATTGGGCTAGGATTTTGCCACCGTTCCCGGTAGATGGTGGTAGCATTGGAGGCGTTTTAGAAGATCTTTCTGGTCGATTTAATATCAACAATTTGGTTGATGCTAAAGGTAAAAAAAGCATTCCAGACCATCGAAGTTTTCAAATATTGTTGGTTAATCTTAAACTTGATGCTGATATAGCGGATGCTGTTGTTGACTGGATAGATAAAAATGAAACGCCTGAACCCGGTGGTGCGGAAGATGGTTATTATTTGGGTAAAGATAAACAACCGTACCGTACTCCTAACCAGTTTATTGCGAGTACTTCGGAATTACTTCGCGTTAAAGGCATAAATTTTAAAGTATTTAACAAAATTAAAAATTTTATTACAGCATTACCAAAACGAAACACAATAAACATTAACACTGCGGATAAAGAAGTGCTAAGAATGATATCAATTTCAATAAGTGAAGCAGATGCACAAGATATGATTAAAAATCGAGAAAAAAATGGCTATAAAAAGGTTGCTGATTTATTGAATCATAGCTCTTTATCCGGTTTAAGTGCTGAAGCGAAAGGAAAATTGATGAAACTGGGTGTTAAATCAGATTATTTTTTATTAACATCAACTGCAATTATTGGACAGTTAGAAATACGGATGAAAAGCATACTTAATAGAAACGATAAAAAAAATGTGACGGTATTAGTTCGTTCTCAGGGTGATTTATAAATGGCGCGTCTTTTATTTATACGGATTAATGAAATTCAATTAACGTCTGCTGATATAGAAGCAGCTAATTGGGTGTTAGTCGATAAAGCTGATCCGCAACAAATTGTTGATAAGGGGACATTGTATGATCCGCCGGATCTCAGTCTTGGGGATAAAGCTATCATTTGTATTCCTGCTTCAAAGCTAATGTTAACGAAAGCATCACTACCAAATAGTAACATAAATCGTTTACGTAAAATTGTACCATTTGCTTTAGAAGAGTTAATTTTAGATGATATTGATGACGTGCACTTTGCTATTGCTAATGTAGAAGCTGAAAAAGATACAGCAGTTGCCGTTATTCAAAAATCTTTATTAGATGATAACTTGAGTGCAATTGATGCCCTTGGTATTAATCCAACGGTAATGTTACCGGATTGTTTGTGCATCCCATTTACAAATAATACTTGGACGATATTTGTAGAGGATGAAGTAGCTCTGGTTCGAACAGACAAAGATATGGGGTTTACATGTACTCTCGATATTATTGTATTAATGTTATCGCAATATCTAAAAGAAGAAGGGATTACACCGCCGGAAAATATTAAATCCTATAACGTACCTCAAGAAATACAAACCAATATAATGAACATTTCATTTGATACTGAAGTTGAGTTTTCAACATTTGAAGTATCAGGAAATACCGAAATGTTGTTTCTTGAACAATATTTAGAAAGCACTCCTAGTTTAAATTTATTGCAGGGTAGCTATAGTCGACGACAGAAATTAGGACAGCAATTTAAACCTTGGATACCTGTTGCAGGTTTACTGGCGGCTTGGCTGGTGTTGGCGTTGCTGATAGATATCGTTAACTACAATAAAATGTCTTCCACTTTAACTTCATTGCAACTGGAACAAAAAAAGCTTTATAAAAGCATATTTCCTGAGGCAAGAAAAATTATCGCACCACGGAAACAAATGGAAGCAACTTTAAAACAGTTGCGTAAAAAAGCCGGACAGAATTCGAGTAGCGCAACTACGATGCTTGTCTTAACGTCAAAAACATTAAAAAACTACATTGTTAGTATTAAATCGCTACGTTATCGCGACAGTCGTCTTGATATCGATATCAAATTAAAAAGTCTGCAGAAGCTTGATGAGTTGAAAGAAAAATTAACAAATAATGGTCAATGGGAAGTCGAAGTATTGTCTGCAACATCTCGTGATAATTTTGTCGAAAGTAGAATACAAATTAAAGGATAATTAAGATGAAAACGTATTTTACAAATTTAAATTCTCGAGAGCAAAAGTTGGTATTAGCTGCTATTTTCTTTGTTTTGTTATATTTACCATATCAATTTATTTATGAGCCATTTCAGGCTAGTTTGGATAATATGGGTGTAAAAACCAATCGCGCAATTCAAAATATTAGTTGGATGAAGAGTAAAGCTGTTGAAGTACGGCAATTAACCGGTGCAGGGGGCAGTACACGAAAATCCAGCCAATCTTTATTAAGCTTAATTGAAACGACATCTAAAAAAAGTAAATTAAATAAAAAATTACGCAAAGTGCAACCTGCGGGCTCAACTAATGTAAAAGTTTGGTTGGATGAAGTTTCATTTGATAGATTGATGCAATGGTTGGATAGCTTGGTTATTACTCATGGCTTATCTATTCAAGATGTTACAGTTGAAAAGCAAGCTGAAACCGGCATCGTAAACGCAAGAATTAATATGAGTTTAGAATGAATAATTTACAAATGGTTTATCAAGCGATAGTCGAGTATTTAAAAGGTAACTGGAAAATAGTTGCTCTTTCTTTTTTATTGTATTGTTTTTTCTTAATTAGTAATTTACCGGCCAAAATGGCGATATCGTGGGTTATGCCTAAATCAAATTCAGGGATTTCAATCGTTGCCCCTGAAGGTTCGGTTTGGTCGGGTAAATTAGCGAGCGTTGGTGCCAAGGGCATTAATGTTAATAACTTTAAATGGGATTTAAACCTATTTCCATTATTGTATGGCAATTTAAGTATCGACTTTGTGTTTGGCGATAGTGAAACACACGGTACTGGAGCCATTAATTTTGGAATGAATAGCAATCGAATCGAAGTTGAGGATTTAATGGCTCAAATGCCAATTAGCTTCTTAGAACCCTTGATGGTTGGTGTTCCTGCAAAGCTTGATGGGCAATTATCGGCTCACTTTGATTCAATTGTATTTGCACCAGGAGATGAAATACTTGCTAAAGGTAATTTAGTTTGGAATAGCGCAGCTATTACGGTTTTACAAACCGTTCAACTGGGAGATTTAAAGTTATCATTGTTACCTCGCGATAAAGGCAGTCATGGAGTCTTAAAAGATGCTGGTGGGCCACTCATTCTAGATGGTACAGTGCAAATATCAAATAAAGGTCAGTATCAAGCCGCGATTAAAGTTGGGACGCGTTCAACAGCAGAAGCTGCGCTTAAACAAAGCATGCCATTTTTAGGCCGTGCGGGAGCTGATGGCAAAGTTCAAATTAGACGGAGTGGAAGACTGCCGCTCTAATATTAAATATCCTGAGTTTAAATTAGACAACTAATCAATGTCTAATTTTTTGAGTCGATAACGAAGCTGTCTAAAAGAAATACCTAATATTTTTGCTGCTGCAGTTTTGTTGTATTTGGTTTTTTCTAATGCTTTTATAATCACTTCCCGTTCTTTATTTGATAGTAGTGGGCTTAATGATAATTCATCATCGTCAATATTTTTTGCTTCATTGGTTTCTTTAGAGTGTATTGAGGTTTTATTATTTGTTAGTCGTAGGTCATTTGATGTGATTTGATTATCTTCACACATGGTCATTGCACGTTCTAAAATATTTTCTAATTCACGAACATTTCCGGGAAAGTTGTAATTTTGTAATAAGTTGATTGCATCACTTGTTATCTTGGGTATTTCTGTTGACCAACTTTGTGCAATTTTATTGAGAAAGTGTTCTACTAGTAATGGAATATCTTCGATATGTTCGCGTAAGCTTGGAACGTCTATTTCGATTACATTAATTCGGTAAAATAAATCTTGTCTAAAACCGCCATTTTCTACCATGCTTAATAAGTCTTTATGGGTTGCACTTAATATTCGAACATCAATTTTTATTTCATTTTCGGCACCAACACTTTTAACTGCTTTTTCTTGAATTGCGCGTAATAATTTAACTTGCATTGATATTGGCAAATCAGCAACTTCATCTAAAAATAAAGTTCCTTGATGAGCAGATTGGAATAAGCCAAGCTTATCACTACTCGCTCCAGTAAAACTGCCTTTTACGTGTCCAAAAAACTCACTTTCCATTAGTTCACTGGGGATAGCACCGCAATTAACCGGAACAAATGCTTTGTCGCTTCTTGAACCTTGTTCGTGAATCATTCTAGCAACAAGTTCTTTGCCTGTGCCTGATTCACCTTGTATAAATACTGGAGCTTGGCTTCGGGCTAATTTAACAATGGTTTTGCGTGTTTTTATAATGGCTTGCGATTCACCTAATAAATTATTAGCTGAATCGTTCATTTGGTTTTCTTTTTTATTTCCTAATTTTAATGCACTTGATACTAGGGTACGGAGGTGATTGAGATCAACCGGTTTGGAAACGAAATCAAATGCACCTGCTTTTAGTGCTTCTATTGCAAGTTCCATATTACCATGAGCGGTAATCATTGCGACTGGTGTGTCACTATGATTTTTCTGGATATAACGAACTAAATCAATTCCATTACCATCGGGTAGTTTCATGTCAGTAAGGCATAAATCAAAGTTATGCTCTTGTAACATTTGTTTACCTTGTTTAATGTTTTTTGCTGATTCTGAATCTATACCCATCCGTGATAAAGTGATTTCGAGAAGCTCTCGAATATCGGGTTCATCATCAATAATTAACACATGTGATTTTTTCTGCATCTTAATATTCTTTTAGTTAATGTGTTTTCGAGGATCTTGAAAGGTTAATCTGAAACAACTGCCACCCGTTGCTACTGGGACGTAGGTTAGGTGTGCTTGATTTGATTCTGCTAATTCTCGTGATAAATACAATCCAAGACCAGTTCCTTCATTTGATGTGGTATAAAATGGCTCAAATATATGTTGTGCAACTTCTGCATTTATTCCCTCGCCTTTGTCGATAACATCTAAGAAAGGACGCTTGAAATCTTCAGTAATTCCCGCGTACACGATTAAACTAAATTCCTTGTGATCATTATCGATAGTATGTCTAATACCATTTTCGTATAAATTTGTTAAAATCTGCCGAAATTGATTTTCATCGAATCTAATTTTTATATCTTCAGGATCTAAATTTAGACTGATATTTGATGGATCGATATTTTTTAATTGAGAAAACTCGATATTAAATTGTTCAATAAACGATTTTAATACGATTAATTCAGGATTGGTACGATCCCGTCGACTAAGTCGTAAAATATTTTCAATAATTTCATTCACTCTATTCGAGTGACTGGTTATTATTGAAATTAATCGCTTATCATGAACATCAATATTACTTGATTCTTCTAATAACTGGCTTGCATGGCTAATTGCTCCTAGAGGGTTTCGAATTTCATGTGCAATACTGGCAGTTAATCTTCCAAGGGATGCTAATTTTAATTGCTGTGCTCGTTGAGCCATTGCTGCTGTATCTTCCAAAAAAATTAATACACCTTCTGAATCGGTGTCTTGAGAAATCTTTGCAAATCGCGGCATAACCTCGGTATGTTGGTGGTTTAACTGAATGACACTCGGCAGCAAATCATTTGTTTCTCGCCATTGCGATACGCGTTGATCTAATTCAGGTGAAATTTGATTAATTTTGGGTTTTTTGCCTGTTGACGGCATTCCAATCATATACCAAGCAGATTCATTCATTAGACGTACTTTGTTATGCGCATCTAAAACAATGATACCTGTTTGCATTCGTTCTAATATGTGCTCAGTTAACTCTGACATGTTGGCAATATCAACACCACGTCGACGTGCCAGAGCTTCACTTTCGCGTATTCTGTCGGCTAAAAAGTTACCAACACCGGCAGTGGTAAAGAACGCTAGCCCTAATAATCCCGGTTGAATAAAATTGCTGGAGTCGAGCATATTATCGATATGAAAGAGATAATGTTCTAACAGAATGGCTAATGAAGCCAATGCGGCAAAAAGTAATGCCGGGCGACGAGGTAAAATAATACTGCCGCCAGCAATTGTGATTAACAATAATATCGCCAAGCCACTATTTGTACCGCCACTGGCGTGCATTAATAGTGTTATCGAAATGGTATCAATAACAATAAATGCGTACATGTGTAAAACAAATGTAGACATTTGTAACTGCAAAAATAACCAAGCGATGATGCTGGCGCTAAAATACAGTGAAGTTGCAATTAGAAATAATGATTGATTGGTTGATCCCAAAGGGGATACTAGATTATCACTTAGAACTAAAACCATAAATAGGCCCGAAACACTAAACCGGTATAGGTTCAAAATACTCAAGGCTTTCCATGAATCAGAATGACTTGATTCATAGTCACGATTATAGGTGGGTCGGATGAGGTATTGTTCTATCATTAATTAATAAATATAGGCTAAAAATGGCATAGCCAGTATTACTTTTGGTATTTCAGCGTAAATATGAGAAATTGCACATTAGCAACTCGCTGTTACCCGTACTGTGAATTATTTTTGATTATCCAAATTTAGGTGTTCAGTACTACAGTAGTACTTATTTCCTGACTTAATAGAATCTTTTGTGGGGATATGTACTCCACAATATTGGCATTTTTTGATATTAACAATTTTAGGAGGTTTTTTACCCGGAACGCGATTTTTATCCATTTTAATTCGAATTAACCGAAAGATTAGCCAGAAGACTAAAAATATGACTAATACACGTATAATTGTCATTAAAATTCCTATCGTGAAGCTTATTGTTTTTACTAATTATATTATGATTATACCGTAAATAAGCTTTGCTTCGATGAATAGTTTGTTTCAAAATACGGCAAATTATTCTTAGTAATAGAATTGTAATAAAATTTGATTTTTAACATTAATTTTGCACTAAAAGACAGGACTCGATATGAAGTTGCATGAATATCAGGCAAAAGCCCTATTTAAACAATATGGTATACCAACTACGGTAAATACAGTTGCTAGTACAACTCAAGAAGCTTTAGAACAGGCCTCAAAACTGGATACCGAACGCTGGGTTGTGAAAGCCCAAATTCATGCTGGAGGGCGAGGTAAGGCCGGAGGGGTGAAAATTGTAGATTCTGTTGCAGATGTTAAGCAGTTTGCGCTTGAAACATTAGGTTCTCGGCTTGTTACAAATCAAAATCAGCCTTTAGGGCAGCCTGTTAATAAGGTTTTAATTGAAATTCCCACTAGCATTAAGCACGAATTTTATCTGAGTGCGTTAGTGGAACGGGGTGTTTCTAAAATAGTGTTTATTGCCTCGATTGCTGGTGGTATGGATATTGAAGAAATAGCACAAAATCAACCTGAAAAAATTGTTAAAATAGCGGTTGATCCGGTTGTGGGCTTACAAAGCTACCAATGTCGAGAATTGGCATTTGCCTTAGAATTATCCGGGCAAATTCGACAATTACAAAACATAATGTTATCGATGTACCAGCTCATCATTGAGAAAGATTTAGCGATGATAGAGATAAATCCACTGGTACTAAATGATAATGATGAAATAATTGCTCTCGATGGCAAAATCACGATAGATGACAATGCTTTGTATCGTCAGAAGTCCTTAACTGAATTAAGAGATCCAAGTCAGGACGATGAGCACGAGAATAAGGCACAAGATATTGGGCTTAATTACGTGAGATTGGATGGCACTATCGCCTGTATGGTTAATGGTGCGGGGCTGGCTATGGCTACGATGGACTTGATTAAACTGCATGGTGGTGAACCTGCGAATTTCCTTGATGTTGGTGGTGGTACTTCTGCAGAAAAAGTGGCACAGGCGTTTAAACTTATTTTGTCAGATACTCGGGTTAAGTCGATTTTGGTTAATATTTTTGGTGGCATTGTACGTTGTGATTTGATTGCTGAGGGTATTATTAATGCAGTTAAAGAAGTCGATATCAACGTTCCTGTTGTTGTTCGTTTAGAAGGAACTAACATGAGCCAAGGTAAAGAAATGTTACAAGCCAGTGGACTTGCTATTATCACCGCAGAAGATTTAACTGATGCGGCTAAAAAAGCCGTTCATGAGTCAAAAAATTAAAAAATTCAATTTAGGTAACGTAGTAATTATGTCGATACTAGTAGATAAAAAGACCAAAGTTATTTGCCAAGGATTTACCGGAAATCAAGGTACTTTCCATTCCCAACAAGCCCTAGATTATGGTACGCAGGTAGTGGCTGGCGTTACCCCGGGCAAGGGTGGACAGCAACATATTGGTTTACCGGTTTTTAATACTGTAAAAGATGCAGTAGCTGAAACCAAAGCCGATGCTAGTGTTATTTATGTGCCCGCGCCTTTTGCTGCCGATGCTATTTTAGAAGCAGCCGATGCCGGCATTGAATTGATAACCTGTATTACAGAAGGCATACCAGTTATTGATATGCTCAATGTAACATCAGCATTAAAAGGCAGCAATGTAAAATTAATTGGGCCTAATTGTCCGGGAATTATTACACCGGGGGAATGTAAAATAGGTATTATGCCGGGTTCCATTCATTTACCCGGAAAAATAGGGATTGTTTCTCGTTCAGGAACATTAACCTATGAAGCTGTTGAACAAACTACCCGAAATGAATTAGGACAAAGTACTTGTATTGGTATTGGTGGTGATCCGATTCATGGCTTGAGTTTTGTTGATTGTTTAGAAATGTTTGAACAAGACCGAAGGACCAAGGGAATTATTATGGTTGGCGAAATTGGTGGTGCTGATGAAGAAGCGGCAGCAGATTATATTAAATCCAATGTTCGTAAACCCGTTGTAGCTTATATCGCGGGCGTTGCTGCTCCAAGTGGCAAACGCATGGGCCATGCTGGTGCAATTATATCTGGGGGCAAAGGTACCGCAAAAGCAAAAATTCAAGCCTTAGAAAATGCGGGTGTAATGATTGCTATGTCACCTGCCAACATGGGCAAAATAATGTTGGATTATTTTCATGGCTAAATTTAATTACTATATAATGTTTATTGGTTACTAGTTTTGTTAAAAGTTGCTATAGCTCAGCTAAATGTTGTGGTAGGTGCTATTGAAGCAAATACTGATCTTATTATTGATTATTGTATTGCAGCATATACTCAACAAAAATGTGATTTGATTGTATTTCCAGAGTTAGTGCTCACTGGTTATCCTCCTGAAGATTTATTATTTCGCCCTGAATTAATTCCGAGAATTGAACAAGCATTAAAACGAATTCAATCAACAATTGAGAATATTGATATTTTATTAGGAACACCTCAACTTATAAATTCTAAAATGTATAATTCTGCAGTATGGATTCATGAAGGTGCAATAATAAATATTACTAATAAAATGCACTTGCCGAACTATAGTGTATTTGATGAAAAGCGTTATTTTAGTGCCGGTACTGAAGCTAATATTATTACGATTAAAAATATAGCCGTTGGTGTTTTGATTTGTGAAGATATTTGGTATGAGCAACCGGTTCTTGAATTAAAATCAAAAGGGGCAAAATTAATTATCAATATAAATGCGTCTCCATTTCATATCGGTAAACAAGCAGAAAGAGAGCAATTAGTTTTAGAGCATGTTAGTAAAGTACAAATTCCGATAATCTATATGAATTTAGTTGGAGGGCAAGATGAGCTGGTATTTGATGGTGGTTCGTTTGTTGTTAGTGCCGATAAAAAAATTAACTACTTTGCAGCTGAGTTTGAAGATGGTTTGTATTATTGTGAATTTAAAGTAAAAAATGATCAATTAGAGACACTAGCAAAATCAAATTTTGCCCGACTTGATAACGTTGCGGCTGTTTATCAAGCTTTAGTGCTTGGCGTTCGTGATTATATTGTTAAAAATGGTTTTGAAGGTGTTATTTTGGGATTATCCGGAGGCATTGATTCAGCGCTAACCTTAACAATTGTAAGTGATGCTATCGGAAGTGACAATGTAGAAGCGGTTATGATGCCATTTACCTATACTGCGAAGATGAGTGTTGATGATGCCGAGCAAGAGGCTAAAAGCCTTGGCGTTGAATATAAAGTGATTGAAATAAATAAAGCGTATAATGCCTTTATTGAACTGTTAGTTGATGAATTTGCAAATACCACAGTAGATACCACTGAACAAAATTTACAAGCGCGTTGTCGAGGGGTGTTATTGATGGCAATCTCAAATAAGAAAAGAAAATTAGTGGTGACAACCGGTAATAAAAGTGAGATGGCTGTTGGATATGCGACGTTATATGGTGATATGGCAGGTGGTTTTGGTGCTTTAAAAGATGTACCAAAAAGCCTAGTGTATCAGCTTGCACGTTATCGAAATACCATTTCACCAGTGATTCCCGAACGGGTCATCGAACGTGCGCCATCTGCTGAATTAGCTCCAAATCAGCAAGATAGTGATAGTCTACCGGATTATGATACGCTTGATAAGATTATTGAACTATACGTTGAGCGCGATATGGGGGTAAATGAAATAATCTCTTCAGGCGTCAAAAAAGAAATTGCCGTTAAAATAATTAAGATGATTGAGCAAAATGAACATAAACGCCGACAGGCTGCGCCTGGGGTCAGGATTTCTCGTCGCTCATTTAGTCGTGATCGACGTTATCCAATTACATCGGGGTTTTAATAGTAAATATCTACTAATAGAAAATAATTCGATGTTCGAATGGTATTAATTAAGATATTATTCGGTGTTTAATAACAGTAATAGACTATTAAAAAGGTAGTTTGTAATGAAAAAAATTGAAGCAATAATTAAACCCTTTAAACTTGATGATGTTCGAGAAGCATTATCTGATATTAATATTACCGGCATGACAGTAATCGAAGTCAAAGGTTTTGGGCGACAAAAAGGCCATACCGAGTTATACCGTGGTGCTGAATATGTAGTTGATTTTCTTCCAAAAGTAAAAATCGAAATTGTTGTTGAAGCATCTCAAGTTGATAGTTGCGTGGATGTGATTTCAAATGCTGCTAGAACAGGAAAAATCGGTGATGGGAAGATATTTGTTTCTCAAGTAGAAAAAGTAATACGGATACGTACCGGTGAAGAGGGTGTCGAGGCTATTTAAAATTAAAGCCATTTGTAAATCGACTTTATCCGGAATAATTTTTATCGAATACTCGTTGGGCATCATTCGCTAGTTTAAGCAGCTTTAACTTTTTATATGCTTTTATCATTATTTGTAATGCGGCTTTTACTGATGGGGTGTTTTGGTAATTATTAATAACGTATTTAGAGCGGTTGGCAGCCGCAATATAGGCTCGACGTTTTAGATAATAGTTTGCCACGTGTACTTCATGTTGCGCTAAACTATTTCGAAGAAAAAGCATTCTTTTTTTAGCATCACTATTATATTCACTGTTTGGAAATTTGGTGATTAATTGATTGAAATAACTAAAAGCATTTCGTACTGATTCTGGATCGCGTTCTGTTAAATCTTGGTCAAACCACTCATCAAAAAATGATTTTTCCATGTCATAGCGAGACACTCCTCGCATATAATATGCATAATCAACATGAGGATGATTTGGATATAATTTTATGAAGCGCTCGGCTGCAATAATTGCTGATTCGAGATTTTCATATTGAAAATAGGCATAAATAATTTCAAGTTTTGCCTGTTTAGCAAAGGGGCCATACGGGAATTTAACTTCAAGCTTTTCGAAAAATTCAATGGCTTGATTAGCATTGCCATCTTGTAGTGATTCATGTGCTTCATTATAGATTTCTTCGGCAGTGAGATTGAATGTGGGATCCGAGTGATCGTTATCGCCATCTTCTGGAGTTGAACTGCATGAAAAAAGCATTAGTGATAATGCGAAAATTAACATTACCGAGGCACTAGTGTGCCGGAAACTGACTACTTTACTTAGAATTAAATTTTGCATGGTAAAAATGAGATAAAAGTAAGATAATAGCCAATTATACGTCAACTATGCTGCTTAAAACACTCAAAAACACCAATAAACCGACAATTAATGTGACTCAAGCTAGGGAAATCGAACATCTAACCGCGATTGTGCCAGAATATTTGGCAGGGCGGCGTTTGGATCAAATTTTGGCATTACTATTTAGTGATTATTCGCGAGCCAGATTACAGCAATTAATTAAAGACAAACATGTATTGGTGGATAATCAGCTACGTAAGGCAAAAGACAAACTATTGGGTGGGGAACAGATACAACTCGATGTTGTTATTATCGAACAAGAAGTTTGGAAAGCGGAAAACATCGAACTAGACGTTATATTTGAAGATGAAGCAGTCATTGTTATTAATAAACCCGTTGGTTTAGTTGTACATCCTGCGCCGGGTAATCAAACGGGGACCTTGGTGAATGCGTTATTATATCATTTTCCGGAATTGGGCTTGGTGCCACGAGCGGGCGTTGTGCACCGTTTAGATAAAGATACTAGCGGGTTATTAGTGGTTGCGCGTACAGTGCAGTCGCAAACACATTTGGTGAAACAGTTACAAAATAGAACGGTTAGAAAAGAATATATAACCTTGGTGCACGGTGAAATTGTGGCTGGCAACACCATAAACGCAACAATTGGACGAGATCCAAAGAACCGGCTAAAAATGGCAGTTGTTAATGGTGCCAAAGAAGCAATAACGCACTATTCAATTGCTAAAAAATATAAAAATTTTACACTATTAAACGTTACTATCGTGACAGGGCGTACCCATCAAATTAGAGTTCATATGAAATCAATCAATCATGCTGTCGTTGGTGATGCCGTTTATAGTGGTCGAGTTAGAATTCCTGCCGGTAGTTCTGATATATTACGTGAAACTTTATCAGCCTTTAAACGTCAGGCCTTGCATGCGTATCAACTGGAAATTATTCATCCGGTATTACAAACGGCAATTTCGTGGACATGTCCATTGGCAAAAGATATTGAAGAAATATGTCTACTGTTAGATTCCGAAAATAAGCATGACATTTAATTTTATAACAGCAGACTGGCCTGCACCAGAAAACATCGTTGCGGGAACGACAAGTAAAAGTGGAGGATTTTCTGCTGAGCCTTACGACAGTTTGAATTTAGCATCACATGTTGGTGACACTATTCATAATGTATTAAAAAACCGAGATTTATTAATGACTAAGTTAGAGTTACCACATGAACCTATTTGGTTAAATCAAGTTCATGGAACCAAGGTTGTTGATTTCTCTGAAATTGAAAATAACGTGAATTTAGAACATTGTGCTGATGCTGTTATTAGTTTTGAGTCGAATACGGTGTGTTCAGTACTAACTGCAGATTGTCTACCCTTATTAATAACCGATATCAGTGGTAGCCGTGTAGCAGCAATCCATGCTGGATGGCGTGGACTAAGAGATGGTATTATTGAACAAACAGTATCCAGTTTAAACTGTGATCCTGAAACATTAATAGTGTGGCTTGGTCCAGCAATCAGTGCTGCAGTTTTTGAAGTTGATGACTCGGTTCTTGATGCGTTTGTTCGTATCGATAAGGGGGCTGCAAGCGCATTTTCAGCGAGCCGGGATGGGCATTGGATGATGGATTTAGTGTTACTTGCTAAACAACGGTTAACAAAAAAGGGTGTTAATGATAAAGCAATTTATGGTGGACATTATTGTAGTTTTACCGATAGCAAATTATTTTATTCCTATCGACGTAAAAATAAAACCGGACGAATGGCGAGCCTTATTTATAGTCGTAACATCGACGTTAATTTTTAACCCAAGTTAAATATAATATGAATGAATTATTTTGGATAATTTTATTTAGTCTATTAAGTGGCTTACTTAGCGTGCTAGCAGCATCATTGTTTTTAATAATGCCAACGAAGTATCGTAATCAAGCAATACCTCATTTTGTCAGTTTCGCTACAGGGGCATTATTAGGCGCGGCCTTTTTGGCGTTAATACCGCATGCATTAGATAACCCTGCAATTGTTGATGTACATGATATTGGTTTAACCATACTTTTAGGTGTTTTACTGTTTTTTGTGTTGGAAAAATTTGTATTATGGCGACATTGTCATTCGCATGATTGTGAAGCTCACGCACATGGTAGCACGCCATCAAATAATCATGATGAACTTGCTGAGCGACATGCAGCAGGTACTTTAATTATCATCGGTGATGCAATACATAATTTTGTTGATGGTGTATTAATTGCGGCAGCTTTTTTGACTGATTTTCATCTAGGTGTTGTGACTAGTGTGGCGGTTGCTGCTCATGAGATACCGCAAGAAATTGGTGACTTTGCTATATTACTACAAAGTGGTTATAAACGTTTGTCGGCCTTTTTGTATAATATTTTAGCCAGTTTAGCCACTGTTATTGGTGCGTTATTGGCGTATTTTAGTTTGGCTAGCGCTAATCACATACTACCTTATGTATTGGCGTTAGCAGCAGCAAGTTTTATTTATATTGCAGTTGCCGATCTTATTCCGGGTTTACACAAGCGTTTGCAAGTAACCGCATCAATCCAACAAGTTGTTATCATTGCCGTTGGTGTAATTGTGATATATCTTGTTCATTCAACCTTACATGCTTAAAGATCTAGAATATTAAAAAATAATATGGCTTATAGCTCACTTATAATTTATTTTTTAATTTTTATTTTTTTATTTAGTTTATTATTTTTTATTGGATTAAAAAATTCAGGTTGTGATTGGAATCATACATGGTTAAATAGTATTGATGGTTGGCTTAGATTATTTTGTCGTTTTTATCATAGGCTAGAGGATCAAAAAATACCACTACCAGAAACTGGTGATGCAATCATTGCATCAAACCATATTTCAGGTTTAGATCCACTATTATTGATAACTGTTACAACTCGACCCATCCGATTTCTTATTGCACGAGAAGAATATAACCGGTTCGGACTAACGTGGTTATTTCGAGCGGGCGGTTGCATTCCGATAGATCGTTCAGGAAACGTGACTCGAGCCATGTCAGCCGTGATACAAGCCTTGGAAGAGGGTGAGATTGTTGCTATTTTTCCTGAAGGCGTTATTCACAAACAACAACAACCGATAAAACCACTTAAACGTGGGATTGCTTTGTTGGCTCAAGTAACAAACTCCATTATCTATCCAGTGCACATCTCAGGAGTTAGAGGGCAAGGACATGTGCTTCGAGGTGTGTTATATCCAAGTCATGTGATTTTAACGATTGGAAATAAAATAGCCTGTCATAATGATGATCATGCTGAATGCTTACAAAAAATAAGTAAAATTCTTCATCCTGGATAATTACTTGTTAAGAGTAAAAAAACATCCCTCCTGAGTTTGTAAGTCAGGAGGGATGTATTGGGTAGTTTATTCAATTCGAAATAAGAGCTTGATTGGTGCGCATTGCGAACCGACCATCGCCAAGAAGAATATGCACTATTGAAGCTAGCATTAAAAACATTGGATATTCCCATCCACCACCTTCATTAGTATGCAACCAGCCGTTTGAGAGATGAGTCCATGTAGCAACAAGTATAATCGGTATTAAAACGGCTGAAAAATAGCGGCCGTAAAAACCAATTAGAATCATTAGGCCACCCGTTAATTCAAGTAAAAATACAGGCCACGCCATAAATGCGGGAATACCTTGGCTTTCAAGCCAGCTAGCGAAACCTGGAATGGTAAATACAAACCACTTTAAAAGAGCATGCGCAATCCACATAATCCCTAATCCCATTCGTAAAAACATTGCTGCTGTAGCATCGTATGTTTTATCCACTATATTCATGGTTTTACCTCACTTTGTTGATTCAACAGAAAAATTAGCTTCAAGCCAGTGTTGTTTGCCTTCGACGTATTCAAAGGCATTGCTATATCCCATTTGTTGGAGAGTCTCTGTTGCTATTTTAGAGTTTTGGCAATCGGTGTTGGCGCAATACACGGCGATAAAGGCCTTTTTATCCGGTAGCATAGTTGGAGCATGTGTCTTTATTTCATCGTGAGGGATATTGAGTGCTCCCGGCAAGTGTTCAGCATCGAAATATTTTTGGGGAAGTGCTTCGATAATCGTTATTGGTTTTTTGGTGTCAAGTTTTTCTTTAATCTGTTCACGCGTAATTGTTTTAGTCATTAAAAATCTCCCTTGCTGCTTATTGTTGCAATTGCAACAATAAGCAGCGTAGCTCAATATTGTTGTAATTGCAACTATAATGGATTAGTATACAACCATGAGCAAAGAACCGACAAAAGAAACGATACAAGCTTGGATACAACTGCATCGAACACACCGGCTATTATTGGAAAGAGTGGAAAATTCATTAAAAAGTAAAGGGTTACCGCCTCTGGGCTGGTATGATGTTCTTCTTGAACTGCACCGAGAGAAAAGTAAAGAATTACGTCAGTTTGAAATAGGCGAAAAAATATTGCTGAATAAGCACAACCTTTCTCGTTTGATTGACCGGTTGGAAAAAAATCAGCTGGTTGGTCGTCACGCTTGTTCAGACGATGGACGAGGTAATCGAATTAAAATTACGAGGAAAGGTGAAAAAATGTTAAAACAAGTTTGGCCTGTATACGGTCAAGCGATACAAGAAAGTTTCGGCATTAAATTGAAATCCAATGAGCTTATTGAACTGTCCCATATTTTGAACAAGGTGCTTGGTCAGAGTGAAGGCACCTAGCAATAACGTGTGACATTTATTGCTGTTGAGCAAGGTGTTATGTGCATAACTAAAAATTAAAATGAATAAAAATATATTATCAGTAATTCGTGTAATTGTATGGTTAAACTTTTATTTTCTGATTTTGCTACTCATTACAATAAAGGGAAAATTCAATGAACAGAGTCTATTTATTTTAATAACGATTTCAATTTCAATATTGGGCACAATTATTCATCATCTATTTTGGAATACTATTTTTAAATCGACTGAATATCAAGATGGTTTAAAATATTTTAAACCTTACCGGCTTGTTTTTTTCTAAGTATTGGTATTGTAGTACTACTGACTTCAATATATAT
>VAPM010125054.1_pt1 | contig 17583 bp, 7 predicted proteins | sample 3395091 | NCBI WGS metagenome assembly VAPM01 (sample SAMN08290445, study PRJNA428436) | hydrothermal vent metagenome | isolation source: Deep-sea hydrothermal vent chimney 3 | place: Pacific Ocean: Juan De Fuca Ridge | reverse complement strand
ACGTGCGTTATATACTGTTTGGTATCTTCCCACAATTCCTTCTGTCTCGTGGGGTTGATCGCGCGTTCTCGTACAAAAGTATTATAGTCAGTCTTGGTTCCTTCAGGATGCGTAGCATGCCAATTGGTAAAAGAGATATCCCGGCCAGTAAAAGCAAGTAACATGCGCCTTGCTACGGTTCTTTTAGACGCACCTGAAGCTACCCGTTGACTATAGGTTATACCAGCCTTAATCAGGTCTTCTTCATAGCCTTCCCACACCTTATTTGACCTATGCATGCGGGAACTAAAGCTCCCCTTTTGCTTATGAATATCAGCTATCTTCTGCGTCATCGTTCCACTGATATTGGCTAGCATCGCCGTATAGGCCTCGTCAGACCCAGCGGGGGGTTTAATATCCAGGGCTTCTTGAATCATGGCATCCATAGAAGTCAGTAAACCTGGGGCATCAAATAATGACTCAGACATTCGGGGGGCCAATTCCGGGGTTTCGACAGACCAACCGGAAAGTTTTAACTCTTTAACTTTCCTGGCCATAGGAGTTAATCTATTCAAAACTGATTTAGCGGAACTATAATTTTCTTGTGACTGAGTTAAATGCGTATTAAAGGTTAAGAGAATATTTCGGTCACCCTTAGTGGCTCGTAGTATCCATTTCTTCTGGAGACGCTCGCGCGGAAAATATGTCCCTCGAAGATCGCCCATTCGCGTAATAAGTTCTGTTAGAGGTATAGTCTGTTTTTGCCCGGTGTCTGTAATATAAGTCGTAGTAGGTTCAGGTCGGTCCTGATCTTTTGCTGTAAGAATCTGCCGTCGAAGATCCGTCACAGCGGCGTCAAATCCTCTATTGGTTAGTCCTCGAAAGGCCCCGACTATGGTCCTAGTATCTTTACTAAACCCTAGTCGCTGTAAGAAAGCCTGTTCAGCATGCTCTAACCCCTTGATAGCTTTAACTTCATTCGGATAGACCGCTATCTGAGTACCTTCCGGGTTCATAACGCGCCAGTGTTTATCTTTATAGTTAAGAGCAAAACCCTTTCCAGAACGATCGGTGTTAATAATGTATTTCTTTGCCTGTTCGTATGCCCGTGGATTCGTTTGTCTAAGAGAATCTGCCGTGGTTAAAAAGTCCCCTTCAATATGCTTTTGAGTTTCAAAGGTAATTTTATCCCCCTCTTGAGCATGCTTTAGAACTCTATTAGCAGCTTTATCTTTAGTTAGATAGTATTCAGGAGAACTTAATAATCTTGATACTGCTGATGTTGTGGACTCATTGGGTTTACGAAAATATTCTGGATTTTCATCACTTATAATCTTATCTATAAGACCCGCTAATTTCGGGTCTGCCCGGTGTAAGAATTCCTGAGTCTTAGCGTTTAATTTATTTTTAATAGTACGCGGCGAACTCCCGATACCACCGGAGGCTTTTTCGCTTTCTGTTTCTGCTTTATCAACAAACGCGGGAAGCGGAATTTGACCGGAGTTTAGCATAACCCGCATTTCTGGAGAGATCTTTAAATAGTTCACTGTATTTGACCCGGTGTACTTTTGGCCGCGAATTAGACCCTTCATATCAGAAACCTGCATAGTTCCAGTAGTTGAATTGAATTCTTTTGCTAGTCGTGCAGCTAGTCTAGGAAACTTTTGTAAGTACGTTTTATAAACGCTTGGTTTACGATCAGCTGTACCCCAATGCTCGATAAATCGAATTTGTTCTTTGACAGATGGCCATACAATATAGTCTAACCCTTGGTTCATAGCATCATGTAGGGCTTGCTGAAAAGTAAAAGTCGACCAGGAATTCTCAAAGGGTGCCCGAATGATTCCATCGGCCTTTTCAGTAGTCCTGTTCCGACGATCTATTTTTACATCATTAACTAAATCTGACTGCGCCTCATAGATCATATATCCAGTGGCATTATTATCGAGTGTAACATGGCTACTTCGAACATGCGCGATTATATTAGTAATGCCCTCGTAGTGCATACTCGCGGTTCCAGTATAAATAGTCCCGGATGGATCATTATACTGGACCAGAAGTTCTTTATAGGTCCCTGGAATTCCGCCGGGTAATACTAAGTTATCCCATGTCGGAGTTAACTGATCTTCTGAGTCTAGATCAGTTAGGTATTCTTTTGGTGGTATGTTTGAGGTTATTTGCTCTATACTAGAGAGCAAATTAGGGGACACCTTGGCCAAATGACCCATCTGATTTAGTAGAACCTCGGCTAACACATTTGATGGAATACTACTGAGGTCAGGATCCGGAAGGTCGGGAGTGAATTGCATTTCCCTACTAAAATATCTATTGACCGCATCCTCAAAGACCTTATGCGCTTCGGCCAAAGTATCGGGTATACCTTCTATAATCAGATCAGACGTATGCGGATCCCTCAAATATGCTCGAGCTTTTTTTTGAACCTTTTTACGGTTCTCATAGGTTTTTAACACGTCATTCCCCGATGCAGGAATTAGTCCTTGATTTACTAATTCTTCTGCATAATCTGTTACAAGTTTATACTGTTCGGAAACAGCACGGGCATGAGCAATTTTTTGCAGATGCATAGGGCTAGAGGAAGTAATCCGCGTTGGTGCAGCAGTTGATACTGAGGTAAACCATGAATTATTATTCCTCAGATGCGTAAAAAGATCCTCTCGAGTTAAACTAGATGAACTCTGGGTATCTAATTTATCCATTAGACCAGAAAAAATAAGTTCGGTTTTATTGACTTTCCCCTTGGCCATATATGATTCTAATAATTTAGTGTATTGTTTAGCTGTAGCCTTTTTTGGGAGCCCGAGGTCCTTTAGCTGATTAATGGAGGGAAAATAGAAGTCAGAATGCAGGGCCCCCAGAATTTTTTCATCGCCTCTTCGGGTCAGATATTCTATAGTACTTTCACGTTGCCGTATATGTCGTGCTAAATCAGAGGCAACGATATCGCCCATTGCAATAGGAGATAAACCGAATGTTTTATTATTAAGCCCGAGACGAAATGCCCAACGCTGTACATAGGCTAATGACTTTTTAAATATATTAAATTTTGCATTAGCTGCATCTTGCATAAAGTACATTAGGGCCTCTTCATGAAGATCATCTGTAGTATAATCAGCCCGGTTTTTATTAACATTGAAGGCCCGGTTGATGGCCTTTTGATAAGCTTTTGCCTCAGGATGGTTTGGGTTTGTCGCCAGTAAATGGTTTGCATATGCACGAAGATCATATATTAAAAAGGTGAGCTTTTTATTTGCCCGTCTTAAAAAATGACCGCCCTCATGGATTAGTATACCACGTAGTACTTTAGTATTCAGATGGTCCGCGATAAGGTACAGTTCGCCTTTACTATAGAATCCAGCCAGTACATCCCCAGCATTAACTGGTTTAATATCTTTTCCAAGACCGGTTAAATCAGTAAGAGACTGTACTACATGAATTAATCGAGGGTGTTTTTTTAACTTTAATAAATCCTTTATTTTATCCGTAATTTCTTCAACAGTTGCTCCAGTAGTCGTAGGCTGATATGCAGCGAACATATCTAAAAGATCAGGGACCTCGTCTTCATGCTTTACAAGATCTGAGTTTAAATACTCATCAGTATCATAGGCTAGGTCGGCCAACTCAGCATCGGTTAATAATACAGGTTCATCGGTAAGTTTAACTCTAGGATCAGCTGCGACCTTTTCTCTAATAAGTCTCTTCTTTCTGGTCGTGTTAAGAACAGTTTCCTGATTAACAGAAATAGGATTTGGGGTTTTTAAATCAACCGAGGAGACACTCGCTGGATTTAATAAATGCAATTCCTTTCCTAGGCCTTCACCATTGTAATTTTCTACTAGGTCTATTTTATTGGCCCGTAAGTGCGAAATGACTGAGGTCTTAATCGATCCCCCTATCTGCGCAGAGGGATGCTCTGTATAATACTGTGTGACAGCATCGATATAGGCTCTATGTTGAGGGTCGGCATAGTCCAGTCCCAGGCCTTCAACTTTTACAGTAACCCGGGTTTTACGCTTTCGTACATTCTGTAAACCCGGGGAAGAGGTTTCTTCTGAAATATTCCGGGCTATAGGAAACCCAAGATCCCGCAACTCAATCCCGTGAGTTAACTCCGTTGGATTTGATGATAAATGTGTTCCGGTTAGCTGTACATGCTTTAACTCTGGGAGAGCTGTCGGGAGAACTGCCGGATCAGAGGAAGTTCTAGTTTCCTGGTTATGCGTTTTCAGGAGTCCCGCAAGAGTCTCTCGGTCATAGTGCTTCAATAAAGTTTTTCTTGTTAATTTTCGTTGTATTGAAGAGATTTTTGATGCTGGGTTAAGCATATCCAGAAGAGGCATCAGTTTTTCAGCGCGTAGGGGCCTAAGTAAAGGCTTCCTGTCCGAAGTTAAGGATTTTTCTGCAAGATCCGGTATTTTCGGGGTATGCTGAGCTAATTCTGTTTTATATTTTATTAAAGCATTTCGTAAACCTATAGTACTTAGATTTGCCTTTATTTTTACTTTACCATTTTCATCGGGACCCAGATTCTGGGCTATTTTCTGTAGAGTCTTTCGGGGGGCCCAGCGTATATCAGACGGTGAAATCTGGGTCATATCTAAGGTCACAGTTTTATCCGGAGCCACAATTTCTTTTCGTTTAACTAGGTCTTCCAATCCTTGGGCTTTTTCCTGTTGGGATAAGTCAGTTGTTAAAAGCGCTTGATATTCATTTTTCAGGGAAGTTAGTGAATCAGGTATCTTTTTTTCGGAGCCAGATTGTTTGTTTTTTAAGTCTTTATTAGAATTGCTTATATTAGTACTAGTTTCAGCTTTTTGTTTATCTATAGGACTCGTTGGGACTCGTTCATTAGACTGAACCGGCCGTTCTATTAAGTTTTCAGAGGGTTTCCATTCTGATGTATTCAGTAATGGTTCGATACTTGTTGCATCGACTAATAGACTTCGTATAGTTTTAGATACCTTGGGTATTGCTGATTGTAGAGCCCGAAGTTGAGCAGTTTCAGGTTTTGTGATATCCTCATTAATATCCTTACTAGTTAAAGCAAGGATATCCGCCAGAACTTCCGGATGCGCTTTCTGGAAACCCTGTACCTCAATCTGTTTTATTCTATTATGTGAATTTCCGGGTTCAATAGTTCCAGTAATAATATTATTAACAATATTCACCGGGCCTCCGTCAAGAATCTTTGTATAGGCCTTTGAATCAGTAGAATCAGTAGAACCAGGGGTAACTAGTTTGACGGGGTTAGGGTTAGGGTTGGGGTTGGGGTTGGGGTTAGGGTTAGGGTTAGGGTTAGGGTTAGGGTTAGGGTTAGGGTTAGGGTTAGGTTCTATTAAACTAGTTTTTACTTCAGGATTTATCGCATCTTGAGTAATTTTATTTTCAGAATCTTTCGAAGATATGGTAGGTCTTGGGGCACTCTCGGCCTGGATTAAGATATCTATAAGACCTTTTCGGATATCCTCATTAGGTGCTTGATTAAATAGGTCCTGAAATTTTGTTTTTAGGACCCCTATTTCTTCAGGGGACCTGGTTGAGTTTGTAAAAGCTCTATCAAGATGCGCTGTAAAATCACTATGCGAAGTTTCTGGCACTCTGTGCAGAGCTCCGAATAGCATTCCAAAAGGCGCAGCTACTAGACCTTGCTGGGCCCCTGATTTTATAGTATCCGTACTAAAAGTATCTGAAAGATTCTTTAAAAATGAATCAAGTTTATCAACCTTCTTCCCATGATCCGACTGCGCCCATAGATTGGAAAGCGTATCCGGAAACTGCTGTAGGAGCTCGGTAACAAACTCAGTACCCCCTGATTCATAAATATTTTGCGCTCTTTGACCAAGAAGGGCCGAAAATTTAGTCTTAAGCCAATCATTGGTTAAAAACCCCGAGTCTGCCTTTGTAATTCCGGTTTTTACTTTTCCTAAGCCGAGTACTTGTAAAGTATCTTTGGCGGCGGGACTAATTGCATTTAATGAGCGGCCTAAAGCAAATTGTTCCATGGGCGCTTGAATTGCTGCATTTGCTAAAGATGCTACTGCCGCTCGTTTAGGCGATACCCCTTTTTCATTCACTAGATTTGAATATTCACCACCGGCGATGTCTCCAAACATGGCGGCGGTACCAACAGCTTCCCCGATTTTTGGGGCCGCCGCGGCCACGTCCCCAAGGATCCCGGCATCCCCAAGTGCAGTACCGGCTAGGCCCGCTAAACCTTCACCCCCAACTACCGCGGCTACATTCAAAGCAATTTGAGGAGCCTGATTTGCCGTTTCTTCCCCAAGGCGTTTCCAAAAACCGCTTGCCGGGATCATATACTTTGGCTTTAATAACTTAGAATTCTGCGCCCTGTTAATAGAGCGAGTCAGTCCTTGTTTCATTTTTGCCGTAGATCCAGAAGGGAGACCGATATAGGTATCGAGGTTCCCCTGACTCTCTCGGGTAGACGGCAATGCATTATCTACGATCATTTGTCCCATTCCAAGAGCCGATGTTCCAAGGGCCTTTAGACCATTAATAGCTGCGATCCCAGGGTCCGCATCTGAGGCGCGTATTTCTATAGACTTATTAAGTGCTTGAAGAACGGGGTCTGTCTTACGTCGGTTATACTCTTTAGTAAGTCTCAGTAACTCGCGTTTATCGGTAATCAAAGGTGACTTATGCATAAGATTCCTTATTGGCCAATCAGGGCTTTTAATTGTTTAGTAGATATGGTCGGGTAGTCTTTACGAAGTTGACGCTCTCTAATTAGCTTCGCTCGCATAGTATCCTGGTCATCTAAGCTTTTCACCTGGTCAAGTATCCTTTGTACTTCTGGACTAACTGTATTGGCGGTATCCCAAGTTCCCGAGGCCCCACCAGTTTGCTGAACAGCCGGTCCGACCCCAGAGGACGCCCCTGGTTTAATAGACCTGGTCATCGACTGGTCTGATGTAAAGGGCGTAAAAGGCGTAAAGACTCCGGATGCTGTATTAAAAGCACCCCCCAATTGCTGGATCCCGGTCGGATGCCCCTGAAGATCCACCGAATTCTTTTGCGGGGTCATAGTATAGTGCGCAGGGGCCACAGCGGGTTTAAACATCCCGGGTTGAATAGCTGCGTCCGATTTATTATAGACGTCTCCAATAGTATTAAGGTCTGCGATATTTCCACTTTGTAGGGCCGTTTTTACTAATGAATACGCTGCTTGATTATGCTCACGATTTTTCATTAGACCCTGTACGGCTAAGTTATTTTTATTAACGAGTATTCTATTTGCAATAGCATTGTCAGCTCCGATATTAGCTGTTTCTAGGGATGTATTTGCCCGAAGATTAGCTAATTCTTTTGACTGCGTAGCATTTAACATGTTTGCTGAAGCATTAGTTGTCGCCGCATTTATACGCTGTTGTTTTAATTTTAAAGTATCCGCATAGTGTTGAGCCGCCTGTTTCTGGTAGTCTTTTTGAATAAGGCCTTGACGATATAGTTCCTGCGGGGTTAATTGTCGAACGGGCATAGTTATCTCCTTTAAAAAGAATGAGTTTCCCCAAGATTCTCAGTATGACCCCAGGCCTCTGAATTACTTTCAGATCCTGAATAGGTTACTGATGCGGACGCATTAACGGCATTCATGGCGCTAGCCGCCATACTCGCAGACGCCGTAGCAATTCCTTTAGCGGCCTCTATATTTAATGTTTGTAAAGCAATATAATTTGTTTTTTCAGCCTGCGCATTACTGAATAATAAACGGATATTCTCAACTGCATAGTTTACCGTATTTGCTTGAGCCCGGACTTTAATATCATATAGGCTTTTTTCACCCTCATTTTCCGTCGCATAAGCGGCTATATCATTACGGTACTTATCTAACTGAACAGTTAGGTCTCGTGTAACCCGGTCTACATCAGATACCCAGGCGTTAAGTTGAACTTTATATTTTTCAATTGAAAGAGTATTACGTTTCTGAATACTATCATCATGCGCAGTCGCAAGAATAATATTTGCTTTAGCGACATTAACTGCAAGGGTGACAGCAACCTGATGAAACTCTTGTGCTTGCGCTTCGATCTTAAAAGCTAGATCTAGAGCAAACTGCATATTATTTTGCGCGAGTTTAGCCTGCTCAATAATAATTTGATTATTCGTATCATTTGCATTAATTGTATTCTGGTTTGTGACTTGAAGTAAAGCACTTGCAAGTGCTCCCGACGGTAAATCCAACCCGTATAGCCCAAAGGAGTCATTTATTTTATCATATGCGGCAGCAGCTTCAGCATTACGCCTTGTTTCTGCCCGATCCCATATAGCTTGTTCAACGGTAGGATCGAGACCGGTGGTTCCATTTACTATATCATCCTCAACCTTCAGCAATAATTTTGCATAGGGTACACTCGTCGTGTAGGCCGGGATTTCGGGAACCGTTAACCCTGAGAAATCAACCGATGCTAAAAAAGTTTCTAAAACCGTATCTACTGGTTTAGCTGGGATTGCCCCGTTAAGGGCCACTGACGGTGCTGTTGTCGAGATACCAGTCCATCCAGGGTCCGTCGAAGGCGCGGTATATGTAATATTTGTTAGTGGTGGATCAAGATTCGCCGCAGCGGCCTGTAAACTAGCCATCTGTGTTTTGGCGTCTGCAACGGCGGAGGATGCATAACTTTCGGCCGTCCCGAATCGATTTTCCGTTAAAGTCTGGGCGCCGTTAATTCCAGATACCATATCTTCATTGATTGTTACTACAGTTCCAATTGACATACTCTGAACTCCTTAAGAAGTTATATAACGTCTAAACCTGGATAAATGCGTTTTAGTTTGAAAACTATTTAGGTAGTTAACCCCAATATTAATCTCTATACTAACATACCCAAAACCGGCATACATAGCACAAATCAAAGTAAAATGCGATTCCCCGGACATATCAAGTCCAGTATACCATTGTGTAATTTCATCTCCATCCGGAATATCGCCCCAATATCCGACCATAGAATAGTCATGTAATAGTGTACTAGGCGCCACAGACCGCATTTCAAGCACATAATATCTACCATTAGTAAAAAATGGGTCGGACCCATGAATATATCCGGTCTCAGCATAAACTCGTTTTTTACTAAAATAACTTACATCATAAGTTTGCCCATAAACCGCAGGAAATCGCCATCCCGGAACGCCATATATAGTTATATCATATAGCGGATTACTATAGTCTTTTGCACTTCCGGAGAGTTGAAGCCAAATGGGTACCTTTATATCGGAATTTACATAGGTATACCCGGCTGGAGCAGACGCTGGAGTATTAACAAATTGTTGAATCCCTGCGCTCAATTCTACGGCCGCATAATCTGTATAATATGCGCTTTCATCCGATGTAGCGCTAGCACTAGTCGAGAAGTACTGTGTTATAGTTTTATAAGCCCAGTAAGCTGAAAAAGTAACTGTTAAAACACAGGTATCCCAGTCAACAGCACCAGAAGAATCCACTACTTGCAGAGAGACCGTATAAGTTCCTGGCCCCCCGGGTTTCCAGTTAAATGCAGCTGCATGGCTTAGTAAAGTATTTCCATGATACCAATTATATGTTATAGCATCCCCATCTGGATCATATGATCCAGAACCGTTTAAATAAAAGACAGGATAACTTCCTGAGACCGTATAATTTTTTGCCTGGTTTGCTCCAGCATTCGCAACTGGCACGGTATTCGGCGGTTTATAAACGGCAACTGTTACGTCAATGTGATTAGAATCTGTTGCATTACGTAGATCAGCAGCATGCAGAGTTATACGATGCGTCCCTTCTGGAACGGCCATTACATAATTTACTTCTGCTGATAAAGTCGGACCCCCATCTAATGACCAGGCATAAGTTAAAGTATCTCCATATTGCTCGTTTACATCGGTTGTTAAATTGGTACAGGTAATAAATGCTATATGTGAACTATTTGCCATTGGACTAGTGCTTGATACTGAAAAAATAACTATAGGAGGCGCATTTGAATCTATTAGAGTAGCCCCGATCGCATTCTGACTTATACCAGTAATTCCGGCCTGATTAGTCACTACTAATGTAACATAATAAGACCCATATGTATGTGCTGTTAAAGTAGGAGAGACTCCAGTTGCGTAGTAATCAAATGCTGTTATATCATATTCTCCAGTTCCATCAAAATTCCAATACCATTCATATAATACTATTGGGTCATCGGCACTATAAGACCCACCTCCATTTAAGGAAATCATAATTCCTTCTGATGGAATTAGAAATATTGCTGCATCCGCTGCGGTCACTATGGCATGCGGAGGGGAACTGATATATGGATTGGCTGTTATTATAAAACTATAACTGGTTGTTGTCCCATAGTTATCAGTTGCCTCACAGCGTAATGACTTTGTTGTACTCGCAGGCGTTTCACCCCCCGTTGCAGTCAAATCTATATTAAGAGTTACTCCAGTACCTACAACGGTTCCCCCGCCATCGAACCAGGTAGTAGATACGATGTAGTTATACGCAGACGTACTTAAGGCAGTTAAACTGAATGCAGCGACCTGAGTATAATCTAATGCGGTCACTGTTACTTCATTCGACGGGATGTATATCGACCATGAGGGCTTAAAAACTACAGTTACCACGACGGAATCTGCCCCAGTTACCCCTCGATTATCGGTTACAAATAATGTGTATGTCTGAGTTCCGACGGGGGCATTGATGGTTAATTTAGCTGTAGATCCAACCTGTACATTATTAAGATGCCAGCTAAAAGCTACTACTGACCCATCTGGATCATAAGAGGCCGAGCCGTCCAGTAAGAATGAAAGGGTCCCCGAAGGTGATGAGGACACCGTTCCATATATATCGGGACCCGCATTAGCTATCGGACCAATGTCGGGGGGTTCATAAACAGCAACAGTGATATCCATATAATTTGAATCCACCGCTCCGCGTAGGTCTGTTGCAACTAAAGTTATGCGGTGAATTCCTTCTGGAACAGTTATAGTATAGTTAGTATCCGTCGATAAAATTGAACCCTCATCTAAGGACCAGGCATAGGTCACAGTATCGCCGTATTGCTCGTTTACATCGGTTGTTAAATTAGTACATATAATTGAAGCTGTATGATTTACCGAGGCCATCGGATTGGTACTTGATACTCCGAATTCTGTAACAGGAGCTTCATTTGAATCTATTAAAGTAGCCCCTATGGCATTTTGACTTATGCCGGTAACTCCGGCTTGACTCGTTACTACTAAAGTAACGCGATAAATACCATAAACGGATGCTGTTAGGGTCGGAGAAATCCCGGTCATATGTATATCGAGTGCTGCGATGTCATAGCCACCCGATCCATCCAAATTCCAGTACCAATCATATTGAACAATAGGATCATCGGTGCTATATGAGTTACTTCCATCAAGGGAAATAAGAACACCTTCAGGAGGTATTAAAAATATCGGAGCATCTATTGCAGTTACTACTGCGTGAGGTGCTGCACTTAAATAAGGGTTTGCTGTTATTATGAAAGTAATACTTCGTGTAGTTCCATAAGTATCCGTTGCTGTACAATGTATAGACTTAGTTGTACTTTCGGGAGAATCCCCGCCCAGTGCTGTTAAACTTATATCGAGAGTTATACCGGTATTAATTAAAGTACCGTATTCATCTGTCCAACTAGCCGTCGCAATATTAGTATAACTGGATGAACATTGTGCAGTTATATTAAAACCAACCACTTGTGTATAATCTGAAGCAGTTTGAGTAATTTCATTCGACAAAACAGAAAGTGTCCAGGCGGGTTTAAAGGTAACAAAGGCTTGAACATTATCAGCACTTATAAGACCAGTATTATCGGTAACATATAAAGTAAAAATCCAAGTCCCAGTGGGGACTAAAACTGAGGACTTCGCCCCCTGCCCGACTAAAGTACCATTTAAGTACCAGTTATACGCTATTATAGTTCCATCGGGATCATACGAAGTAGATCCATCTAGCCATATAATAGTAGTATCTGTTGGTGTAGTTGTTATGTAAAGGTGGCTATCTGTTCCAGCATTAGCTACCGGGGCAGCAGAATACGCGACTACAATCGTAGTAGTTTCAGCTGTTCCAGTAGCCCCCCGCTTATCAGTAACCGTTAATACATAGGTATGGGTACCAATTGGAGCCGTTATACTGGGCATAGCTCCGGTGGCTCGTGTTATTCCGCCTTCAGTCCATTTATATGTAAGAATATCCCCATCATTTGGATCCGTTGTTGCGGACCCATCTAATGTAAATGTAGCTATTGTAGTATCTTGTTTACAAAAAACTTGAACGGGCGATTGAGCGCTGACTACAGGAGCTTTATTTGTATCAATAATAGTTATATCAGTGTATGCGATGGCTTGCCGTTCAGAATTATCTGTAACTGTCAACATAACTTGATGAACCCCAAAACCAGTTATATTTAAAGCCGCGGTCTCTCCAGGAACTTTATGATGCCCGTACATATCATCCCATTCCCACTCCCAATCTACAACTGTGCCGTCTGGATCATATGAAGCAGACCCATCAACATCTACCCATATACCCGAAGTCCCCGTATTATCAAAGGGCGCTTGGACTGTTTGATCTGGGCCCGGTAAAGCAACAGGTTGCGTACTAGAATACGGAATAATTGTTAATTTAACTTTTGTTCCGGAAAAGGACCCAGCATATTCCCCCGTAATATCCCAGGCATACCCTATAATGAATACATCGTATATTCCAGCCTTAGGGGGTTCTCCTGCAATAGCGGTTAATGTCGAAATTATAAGAGGATTCCCTTTCCCGAGAAATGTGCTAGTCGGGATTCCACCCTTATCGAGGTAGGTGCTCGCCATTACCCAAGTGATTAAAGCTGTTGGGTTATGTGAGGATATATTAAGGGTAAAACTAGCTGATTGGGTCTCATCGACGGCGGCTTCTATAGTAGCCCCTTTAACAACTATATCCCATATCAGGGGGTCTTTAATGCTATCTTCAGGTTTAATAATTTTTCGCATGGACCTCGATAATTGAGATCCTGGTATTATATAGGCTCTTCGAATACCATAAACTTTTTGACAATATATAATTACAGACTTATACCGTATAGTGCGTGTTCCTTGGTATAGCCCGGATAAAACTAACTGTGTTTCTAAAATTCGGAACTGCGATTGCGCTACTCCACGAAGTCCCATTAATTTTTCGGGGTCCCCTAAATAAATAATTTGTATGGGACTAGATAGCTGCATTCCGTCTAATGGGTAAAATATCAATTGCGTCTAACATAAGGTCATTCCCACCTGTATTTTTAACACCGAATATCCAATATCGTCCCTGAGCCGTACTTGCAAGTGTAATTCGGGTCCCTTGTAAGCCGACCAATTTTGGATCAATTCGATAACTCAATTCAGCGCCATTATCAGGTTTTGCATTAAAAATAAATGTACCTGGGGTATCAATCCCTAGATAGGCATACCGAATTCGTTTAGTATTTGGAATCCCGAAATCCCATTTCTTAAATTTAACAGAACAATCAATACCAGTTCCGTTATCATCATTAAAGTCTGTACCTAACTGGTATAATCCGGTATCCGCTGCAGCCAAGGTATACCCATTAAAGTTTACTATAGAATTAAATTGAAAATTTGTATACTCTGTTGTACTTCGGGTTCGATAATTCAAAGCATATGTTTTAGCGTTCATCTGATGGATATATAAATCACCTAATAGACCCCCGCATACACCGGTAAGTCCTGTATAATCTATATTATGGCCATTTAAGTTGAAGATCTGCCCAGTTGGAAGTCCCAGGATGACCCCTTTCGTTGATCCCCAAATCCGGCATAGTCCGGGAACCTGGAATCCTGCATCTATAGCCTCAATTGAATCCTGGGCTAAAGTATCCGCTAAAGCCGGGAAAGTTCCTACTAATTCCTGTTTAAATACTGGATTTCCTTGAGCCCGAAGAAAATAAGTACATACTTGATCACTAACAAATAATCCGTCTGATACTGCCGTCAGTAAACTGATTTTTGAGGTAAACTGGTGCATATTTTTACTAAAATCAAACAGGTCTGGTCGGTGTAATTCCGACCAGTATAACACTTTTCCCAGTGCAACAAATGTTCGCCCGCCGAAGAAGGTAATGTGGTCAGCAAAAGGAACAGTGCTAAATTCCCGAATAGTGCTTGGACCACCATATATTCCTTTGATCCAGGGGGAAGAAAGCCCATCTTTTACTAAACCTTTTTCACCACCATTACAATAAGCAATTGCATTCCCTGTTTTTGTGTACGTAATAGGAAGCCCGGCTAAACCACTTCGTACTCCATTTAATGAGAGATCCGGACCAATCTGCAGTAAGTCAGTAGAACGCCCAGTTAAACATGTTATTCCATCGCTAAATAATGAATGAAATACTCCGGAAGCTATTTTTGAAAACCCTGATCTTCTTTTTATTTGTCCAGTTATATCGAGACTAACATTCAATGCCTCAGTCATTTGAGTCATCCCGGTCTCTAAATCTAAAGACACCCTCGTTGGACTATCTATAATATTAAGCCCAATTGATCCTCGATAATAGGGTATTATATCCATGAGGAAGTCCTATCTGGTTCAGGTTGTGATTGACCCACCGTTATAGTAGTATCTATGCTATTATATATAGTAAAGAATTCACCTTTATAGTATGCTGTATTTACCTTTTGGCCCTCTATACCATCTTCAATACGCGCCCAGATTTTCCATAAGGCATAACTCGCTAACAAATCTTCTTGATCTGCGGGGGATAAGGCTACAGGCTCGTCGTTATCATTAACCAGAGGAGTGGTGCGCTTATAAAATGCGCAAGTTATAGTTTTTTCGGTTCTTGGGACCGGATAATAAATTAGGTTTGCTCCACGTAAAACAATAAACTCTATATCGCCGTTAAGGATTTCTGTACCAAATCTAGGATATTTTGTTCTTAACAGCGCTATAGAATTTAATATCTTTATAGTTGGGTTATCTGAAATAGCGGCCGCATATAAGTTTCTGTCAAACCTCCACGATGTCGGAATTGGTACTTCGCTAATTAAGGGTACCGTGGTTACGTCCCCCGCACTCTCCAATGCGGGAAGTAAAACTCGTCTAGCGCAGAACTTATAACCCGCATTAATGAATTTATCGATGGTCTCTTCATCAATTGAGTCATCATTTAAAACAGAAATTACTGCATCGCGTATTTCAGATAACGTGGCCATAATTAACCTTTTATTTGTCGAGTTTTACCGGCCTTCTTAAGTTTAGCTTTAATCAATTTTGCTGTTAGTGCTTGTCGGGCCGCCAGAACCTCCTCTGTAGTTGCCACTGGACGAATACCGACAGATCCATGTGTAGCAATTAGCATTTGGTAGTCCTTGGCATCCATTTCAGTGGCCCCATTAACTAAAGTGTACTCTTTAGATAGAGCCCAGTGGCGAAATACCCGGTCTGCTTGCTTCTCTGATCCAATAATGGTCACTTTCATTTTTGATCTCTCCTAAAGTTCTCCTCCCCTATATAATTATATAGGAGAGGAGTGTTTTTCTTTAATGCTTAATTAAACCGGGGACGCACAACCGCTGTCAATAACCATACACCCGAAGTCCTTTAAATTATACGTAGACTTCTTAACGGCGAAAATAGTTCCTGCAGTGATCGCCAAGGCATTACCACGATCATCGGTTTCCTCATTCCAGCTATACCGTTGCGGCGACTGGTCCTGTCCATAAGCAATGAGAGCAGCCTGAGCCCCCATAAATAGTGACCGAGATGCCTTTACAGCAGCACCCCCATAATCATTATACCGGAGTACGCCCCGATGTTTATGCAGAATAGTATCAGCAAACTCACCCAGGGCATTCTTATAAATGAGGCCAGAGTTTCCTCGATCCGTGGCTTTCCGAAGAGCCAACCAGTCGTTGGCCGAGGTGCCCTGGCGCATATTAAAAGCGTCAAAGGTATGCATAACTAAAACAAATTTACGCTCCCCATCGATAATCAGGGGGCGCATCATGGGATCCAACGTTTCTGCCAAAGCGACACTTTTATCTACAACTGCAAGCGACATTTTATCGGCCGCAGTTAAACTGGCTTTTGAAGTGGCTGCACCGCTATATACAATAGTAGATGGGGCTGTTACGGCGTTATCTGCACGGCCGGCGTTAGAGGAGACATTTCCGTGGGTTACGGTATCAATTGAAGCCGCTGTAGCTTCTCCGGCGAGATAAATAAAAAGTTCCTCATCTAATTCTTCAGCCCACCAAGTGGATAAGGCGTCCCTTCCTTCCTTCCGTAAATTATACGGAACACGCTGCTCAGTCATTTTCCCTTTTGACTTTGTGCCTTTCCTCAACTGGTCAATCAGGAGCGCGTCATTATAAAATGTCAGGGCCTCTTCTGCAGAGGTTCCTTCGATCGTATTATCCCCTTCAATACCGGAGCCGCTTAACTTCATACGAAGTCCAACGGTTATCTTCTCACCGGCACCCTTGTTCAGTTCGGTCTTTAAAGTTATCAGGTTATCTTTCCCGGTGCCAATAAACTTGGAAAAATAGGTTTTTTTCGCGGCCTCATAAGATAAAGAGGTCGACCACCGTTGGATAGCCAAGGGATCGTTTAACGGAAATTCAGTTGCACTCATCATTTACTCCTTAATTAGTACCCGTAAGATAGATATCTTGTTCAGCCGAGGATAATTTAGCAAACTCATGCTCAGATAGAACTTTCGATGCACCCGTTGGGGCGGTAGAAGCAGAGTTTGGTATATCATCCATGGATTTAAAGTTACCATCCGAGGTTTGTTTAAACTTAGCAGTTAATTCTGCTGTAATTGTTTTTCGTAGATCAGTTTCAATCTGGGCAGCAAGGGTAGCTTTATCGGGGGTACCCGAAATAGACTTTGAAAGCCCCTGTGCTTTTGCAAGGGTTGCTAAAACAGAAGCCGCCTGCTGTCCAAGATATTTTGACTCCGTTTCTCCGGGTAATATTACTTGAGTCCCGGGATTTGTTAAAAAGAAAAGATCATCAGTAAATCCGATCGTTTCAGCAAACTTAATCAGATCGGCCTGCACGGGGGAATTTTCATCAAAAATTCCCGGGACTGCAGTTTCCATCGCTTCATTTGCCTTGGTCAATTCATAATTAACTAAGTCTTGCTGATCAGCCTGTTGCTGTTTCTCCGCACTAGTTCGTACATCAAAAAGTTCTTTCGCAAGACGGGCCTCTTTATAAGCATGTAATTTCTGGATATAAATAAGGGCCTTCGTTGGCTGCTCTTCAGATAAGACCTTAAACTCTTCGGTAGATAATTCTTTTACCTCTTCTGGTAATTTGATTTCCGCCGGGGCCTCTTTTTTCTCGGATTTTGTATTGCCGAGGATCTCAAGTTGAGTCTGCAGCTTAGCTATTTCACTTTTTAAATAATTATTCTCACTACGGGCCTCATGCAAAGCCGGGGTGGGAACAAAACCAGCCGGGGTCTTTCTTTTTGACTTATCATCAGACTTATCATCAGACTTATCATCAGACTTATCATCAGACTTATCATCAGACTTATCATCAGACTTATCATCAGACTTATCATCAGACTT
>VAPM010329495.1_pt1 | contig 17597 bp, 14 predicted proteins | sample 3395091 | NCBI WGS metagenome assembly VAPM01 (sample SAMN08290445, study PRJNA428436) | hydrothermal vent metagenome | isolation source: Deep-sea hydrothermal vent chimney 3 | place: Pacific Ocean: Juan De Fuca Ridge | reverse complement strand
TACCGGTGTGACGGTAGGTATTGTCATTTTCGTTTTGAAATATTATCAGTACAATAAATAAATAACTGTCATCCCCGAGTGCCTTTATCGGGGATCTCGAACTTTGGACACCGGCTCAAAACACTACCGGTGTGACGGAAGATATTGGTATCTCAGTTCAAAATATTACCGGTGTGATGGAAGTCATTGTTATCTCTAGCTCAACATTACTGCTGTAACAATAGCAACCGTCATCCCCGAGTGCTGTTATCGGGGATCTCGAATTCAAATTACCGTTGATATTTATTTTTTACTCGAAGCGATGAGCACCCGCTTAAAATAGTACTGCAGTAACCGGAATGCCGTATAAAGTTAATTAATATTTAACAGCCTAAAAAAATTAATATGCAGATAAATATTTAACTTAATACCAAAATACAATTAAGGTTATAATTAAATTCAAAAAAGAAATAATACTTTTACGGATATTATCATTTAAATTAAGGAGGAATTATGAAGTATATATTAAGTCATTCAATGGCTAAATTTTTTGTGTTAAGCCTATTATTATTTAATTTTACAGGCTGTACGGGGGTTAAAATATTAGCCGATAAAGATACTAAAATTTATAATGAAACATTAAAAGTAGGTAAAAATATTGATAGCTTCTATGTTAAGCTTTTAAAAAAAGAACAATCGAAAAGAAATTTCCAAACTTATTCAGAGCAATATATTGAGATCGAAACCGAGCTACGATCGCTTTATATCAAAAATAAATCAAAATCATTAAATGATGAGTCTATTAAAATATCAAAATCGATCTTAGGTTTATGGGTTAAATACAAAGCCAAACATCAGTTAGAAAATAACTACAGCAATGGTAATGCAAAATTAGATAAAAATAGATTTGTTCGTCTATTCGTGTCGGCATTAAATGCTGAATCATCAAAATAAAATTAAGGAGCAATTGAAATGGAATTTGATATTGAAAAATCACTCAATGATATGAACGCAGCAGCGTCGGGTGTTATATTAGATAAATCACCTGAAGTTCAAGAATGCATTAAAAAAGCACTTGCCGAAGAAAAGCAGGCATTATTGCAAATTGCGAAAGCTCGATTAAGCAATCAAATAAATGATGAGGATGTAAACTCGCAATTGGAAGATGAAAAAATTGCTCTAGAGGCTGCCATGTTGGCATGCCAGGTTAAATCAAAAGAGCTTGCTCAAAGTGGTGCAAACGCAGCAATTAATTCTTTGATTGCTGCAATTGGCGATGCGATTTAATTTAAACTGATTCTAAAAAGTAAGTAAGGGCTTCGCGTATTAGTGGCATAATTATTATTTTAAAATAAATGTTAAGTGGTAATTACATTTGTTTAAATTAATTTTGATTTACATTTTTTATAAAGTTGTGTCGACATTTTAAGTTTTAAAATCATATTTTAAATGATTAAAAGTATATTAATAGTTTGTCTTAGTTCATTGGCCTTGGATTACGGATACGTTACAATGGCCACTTTTATTGATCAGTGGAGAAGGTAATTGTATGAAGGATTCTATGATAAATATGATGTTGGCAATGATGCCGTATATGAAGCCGTTTATGTGGTTTAGTGTTGCTATTGTAGTAATTGGAATTTTATTAGTAGTCGGGCAATTAGCATTTAAATCGAATGGTAATAAAGGCATTGTGTGGTCTGTTCGAGTTACTTTTATTGCCGCAGTATTTTTCTTAGCGGCTCAAGGCGCAGGCGTGTATTTAAGTATGTCACCAACAGTGAACTTTGGTGATTCAAGTAAGTTTGAATTTAACTTAGTAAGCTTTTGGCAAATTGGTTTAGGATTTTTAATTGCTGCAATAATATTAAAAGTGCTAGGGAAATCAAAACAAGATACCGCATCTTAAAAAAGTAGTGCATAAAAAAACCTGGACTAAGATGATTAGTTCAGGTTTTTTTATTTGATTTTTAGACTTGGTCTATAAAAAACCGAGCTTCAACCAATTATTTAACGCGAATGAATTCACCACTTGCACACACATTAGCATCAGTACAACCGTCTAATTTCCATGTATCAGCATTAGCCATGCTTAATTTTGCGTTATAAGTGTCACCAGTTTGAGGATGAGCAACTTTACCTACAAAAGCACCACCACTCGCTTTTAATTTAGATTTGATAATGCTCATGCCAACATTTTTTGGGCCTGCAACAACTTTGGCACAAATTTCAGTTGTGTCACACTTTTCAACAACAATTACAAATTTTTCCCATTTCCATTTACCAATCATTTTAGTGATGTCATCACCAGCAAATGCTAGGTTTGAAGTACTTAATGCGATTAATGCGAATGTAGTCAAAATTAATTTTTTCATAACAGCTCCTTAGTTTTTAGAATTTATCCAACAATTATTTATATTCGTTGTTATTTCATAATTGAAAAGACAGGAACATAAAATATCAGAATATTATAATTTATCTAAAATCGGAGTCAACAACTGACTATACAAAAAATGAAGATTTATAATTTAAGATAAGAGAATTATTTGACAAATGAAATTTTTTTATTTTTGATGTTAAGTATTACTATTTATATTACGAAGAACAATGCAGTTTTATTTTGATTATTGAACGAAATAAATTTAATTGTTTTATTTGGCTTATGGATTTTTATCTAACTCTGCATGAATGCTGGCAAAATTTCTTGGCCATGGTTTGGCTTGTTGTAATCGTTTCGATAAAGTGGTGCGGGCTTTAATTGCACTGTTTTTATCAGGATAGACACCATACACTAATGAATACCAATCCTTACCTTGTCGTTTTACATTAAAGTAAATTGCCTTGCCTTGTAGTTTGTGTAACAACACGAATTTTTTAACATTGCTTTCTGTTCGGGTGCCCAATAATTGTAAAGTATAGTGAGTTGGGCTTTGTCCCCATAACCAACTTGATTGTTCTTTAATAGATTTTGGAACGGAAGCGGCAGATTGAATTGGACTGACGTTGCTAACCACGGATTTTATTTTAGTAACGGCTTTACTTTCTTTATATCGTTTTACTGCATTTTGCACATCAAGCATGGGGCGTATCCAAGGTTTGCCTATGCCAATTTTTTTTGGAATAGCCTTGATTGAATTTAATGCTTCTAATTTATTTTTATAAGAGCCGTATATTAAGTGATACCAAACTTCACCATTACGAATAGATGAGAACATGGCGTATTGTCCAGTCAATTTCTTTTGATTTGCAAAATTAGTAATGTCGGTCCTATTCTTCGCACCGAGCAATTGCAGCGTAAACAAATTTTTATTTTGCGATAGAATCCATTGCTCATTATTAATTTTAGTTAACCGAGCATTTTGTTTTTGTAAATCTGTTTGAGCCACCATAAACGATTTACTATTTGATTTGCCGTTTTTAGGGTGGGTAATTGTTACTGACCATTTTTCAGGTTTTAATCCTGTTGTTAGCAATACTTCAATTAGTTTGTCATTAACAATTTTAATTTGTTGCGATGATAGACGTTTACTGTTATCAGACCAATTAACGGTGACATAACTTCGCTCACCAAAACCAACGCCGATTAGTGAAATTTTCTGAGGTTTGTTACTGGCGTAAATAGTTTGTGGATTAATTTCAGCTAGACTTGGCGCAATAATGACCGGTTTGTTAGCTGGTTTTTCTGTCTTGCTTGTTTGTTTCACCAGTGCTGGGCTAATCATCGGTTTTGAGCTTACTACGGTGGTATCCATATCGTCCACGGTGTTAGTGTTATTCTTGTTCGTTTCAGCGCTGGATTTTAATTCTTTATCGAGTAAAATTATTCGTTCTTCAAGATCATTTTTTTGAGTTATATCATTATTGGGTAATTTTTTTGTTATTATCGGTGTTGTTTCTTGTGCTTTTTTGATCACTGATACAGTTTCGATTTTTTTGGGCGTTATTGTTTCTGGTTTGCTTTGCTGAGATATAATTTCTTTTTCGACTATTATTTCCGGAGTTGTATTGTTCTTAGAATTAACAACCCGATTTTCAATCGGTAGGTTTAATACAATTTGTTCACTATCATCGAACAAATCATTAATGCTGCTTTGGATAGTTAAAATAACGCCAATAACAATTGCCGCAATTGATCCAAATATTAAATATTTTCGAGTTGGGAAGTGGTAGTTTAGCTCACTAAACAGCGCATCATTATTTACATCATCAACACCGTCTTGTAGTGCGATATGGGTTAGCTTATTAATTTGATCCGGGTAGCCATCTGAACCTCGGTATATTCGCCGTAAGATTTTTTGATCGATGGGGTTATTGCCCTGCAAACCTGCAACCGTGAGTCGGTGATAAATATATTGTTCAGTTTGCTCTTCTGTAAACGGTGCTAACTCCATAGTATGAGTTACCCGTTCACGTAGATGACTTATTTTTGAAGATTTTAAAGTAACGTCAATACTGGGATCTGAAAATAAAATAATGCGTAATAACCGTTGATCGTGCAATTTAGTGTCAGCAAGTTCAAATAGGGTTTCAAGCGTCTCGATTGGTAATTCGTGTGCATCATCAATCACTAAGATGGGGATAACACCCGTATGTTTGAGTTCAGATACGTTTTCTAAAAATAGTTGTTGGATATCGCCGGATGCGGAGTGCTGGCTTTCAAAGTCAAAACCGCTAAATATTTGCCGTAATAATTGATCACTAGCCATTAATGCGTTTGCGTCTATATTGCAAATGCGCCAATCGTCGTCAGCCATTTTTTCAAAGCGCGATAATAAGCAGGTTTTTCCGATTCCTGCTTCACCGGTCACGATTAATAATAAATCACTATATTGTGTGAGGTGGTGCAGCATGTTTAAGCGTTGCACACGATCTGCATCGAGGAAAATAAATTGATCATCAATTTCTTGAGCGAAGGGCGCAATACTTAAACCGTATTGGGCTAAGTAATTTGGTTCCAGCTGCTCTAATGGTTGATTCGAAAAGTGTTTCATTGCGGTAAATCCATACCTTTCATATATACGACTTTAAAGCCACGATTAATCTGCTTATCTCGCCAGGTAGTCATTAATTCTACTGCTTCTTCATAGGACTCATGATGTGTTCGAGTCACTCGTCCTGATCTGCCTTGATAGCCTGATTCACGAATCAATGACCATCCTCCAATCAGATCGGGTTGTATTATTAACTGAAAAAATCGGGGAGGTTTGTCCTCCAAAGCAGGAATTTGTAAGTACAAACGCATTCTAAGTTCCGATTTTTAGGCAATTTTTTCTTCCTAAATAATAGTTTAATAATCTCGCGATACAAATTTCACTGCAATTCTCATGTTAAGTTTAGTGTTATTTCAAGTATACGCCACATAAGCCAATGATATATAGTGATAATTTAATATAAAATCCAATAACTTAAGATTTTAAAAGCGTATTTTTTTTGATATTAAACTTTATTTTAGCTCCGATATCTAACTTTTCCTGTTAATAATCATGTTCTTCTGGTCGATAACCTTAATGGTAGTTAGAAATAGCTATGCTACTGTTTTGCTTAACGAATCATTCAATAATAGTTTGAAATGGGGATAGGTGCCGGTTTTATATGGCAAATGAAAAGCTCACATCCAATAACATGCAAGTAGCCTCGGTGGTTGCGATACCTGGATATAAAATTGTCGATATTCTTGGACGTGGAGGTATGGCAATTGTTTATAAAGCAACTCAACAAAGCATTGGCCGAACGGTGGCACTTAAAGTGTTAGCACCAAATCATACCGATGAGACATTTACTGATCGTTTTTTACGTGAAGCACAAATTATCAGTAATTTAACGCATCCCAATATCATTACCGTGTTTGATGCCGGGGTACACAAATCACATCATTATATGTCGATGGAGTATATCTCGGGCAAGAGTTTGCGTGATGCCCGGGATGATCTATCACGCAGGCAAAAAATTGGGGTGTTACGCCAAATTGCTGCGGCATTGGATTATGCCGGTAAAAAAGGTTATGTGCATCGAGATATAAAACCTGAAAATATTATGTTGCACGAAGATGGTCGGGCGATATTGATGGATTTTGGTATAGCGCGGGGCGACGACAGTGCTCGAGGCTTAACGTTAACCGGTAAGGCCATTGGTACTCCGTATTATATGAGCCCGGAACAAACGAAAGGCATTAAGGTTGATTCACGTTCGGATATTTATAGCCTTGGAGTGGTGTTGTATCAAGCCTTAACCGGTACGGTGCCATATGATGGTACGTCATTTGTTGATATTGGTATAAAACATATTTCCGAAGCTATTCCGTCATTACCTCAAGGTTTGGAATCATTCCAAGTTATCGTGAACAAAGCGATGTCTAAAGATCCGGAGCATCGCTATCAAACTGCTGCAGAGTTAATTGTTGCATTGGATAAAATACCATTATCCGAGTTAGATTATATTGACGCAAAATCGGCGGTGATTGGCAATAACAATGTTGACTATGATTCAGCAACGGTGATTGAGCCCGATATAAAACAGTCGGTGTTAGCGTCAAATAAAAATACTGCGAAGTTAAAAGAAAATATTAAACCGGGTTTAAAAATAAGAAGTAAAACCCAATATCAAAATAAAGGTATTGCTTCAAAAATAGATGTTACAACGACCGATGAATATAAATCAACAAAACGACGTAGACGGTTTTTGTATCTTGTGTTGTTAATTAGTTTAGTGGCGGGAATTTATTTTAATAAACAGGCATTAAAACCTCATTGGGAAAAATATGCTATGCCGTTATTACACGACTATTTACCAGCAGAAATTAAGCAACAGATTGGTTTAAAAAAGGCCGTTACTAAAAATGTTAATCAGCCAATAAAAAAAATACCAACAATTAAAAAAATTGTAACAGTAGAAACATTTTTTAATCTTGATGATTTTAAAGCTAAGACATTAGCTGATGAAAATAGTGTCGCAACTGCTATTAGTTTAACGGATGTTGAACGACAACAACTCCATAATGAACTTGATTCAAATCCTGATAATGCCAATACACTTATTCTATATTATAAAACTATTTTTAGTGAAAATAAGAATAATAAAATAGCACGTCAAGGTGTGCAAGCGTTACGTAGTTGGTTTTTATCTCAGCTTAATAACAGTGTTAAAAACAATGATGCAACTCGGGGTAGGTTATTGCTTGTAATCTTAAAGACAAACTTCCCTAGTATTACACACAAACAAAAATATCAAAAATTTGAAAATATTTTTTTAAAAAAAGAGTCGATTAAAACGCATTTAAGGTTAGCTGAAGAATATATTAATAAAAAGCACTATATTAAACCAGCGTTAGCGAATGCGAATGAAGAGCTGATGGCGGTGTTCGCCGTTGAGCCCGATAATATTAAGGCTAAGGCCATGCAACAACAAATGTTAGATATATTCGTGCAGCACATTAAAAGCCAGCAAGCCGCTAAAAACTATGAAAGTGCGATTATATCAGCAGAGTCTGGTTTAGTGATTAGTAAAAATGATGCATTTTTAAAATCATCCCATAAACAATTAAAAAAATTATTTAAGCAGCAACAACATATTGATAAACAGTTGGCTTTAGCAAAAATTCAAATGGATAAAGGTAATTTTGTGACACCGGCAAATAATAGTGCCTTTAAAATTTATAATTCAATTTTTGAACTCGAAGTAAATAATAAACCGGCGGCTAAGGCATTAAAGCAAATTGAATTAAAATTAGTAACTCAGGCCACTCAGGCGATCAAGTCCAATAATATTTCAAATGCGAAATTAATATTACAGTTACTTGAACAATATTATCCTGATAGTGGCCACTTAAAGAAAACTCAGACAAAACTAGCTGAGGCGATAGATTCTAAAAATCCGACTATCACTGATATTGTTTTTAGTGATGTCTTAATGAGTTCAATGGTTAAAATGGCTGATATACGAATTCAATCTGGTAAGCTTATTTATTTTGGCGTTAGGTTTAAAAATTTTCCAACGGGGTCGAGTTATTTATTGGTTAATTTATTAGATCATACTGCAATTACTAAGTTGCAACATAAGACCATAAAAGTAGATGGTGCAACAGGTGAACAAATATATTTAATTGAAATCCCCGGCAAAGGATTAGTGCCAGGGAATTACTATATGGAACTTAAGCACGGTAAAAAAACTTTAATCAAAAAATCATTTCAAATTTTTAATCCGTAATGGTAAAGTTTAATTAAAAATCATTCAAATAATTCTGCTTCCATTTCTAAAAAAACCCGGTAGGCATTTCCGCGGTTTGCTGCAGTGAATGTTTTTACTTTATTGTATTTTGACCAATCGGTATTTTTATAGGTTTCAGCAAAACCATCTAATTGATCGGCTGCATCGCCCATAATTTTTCTTAAAAAAGACAAATAATCTTTGGTGAATGCTATTGAGCGCGTTGGATCGGTATCCGGTGCACCGTGCCCTGGGATTATAAATTTTGGTGTTGGTTTTATTTGTTGTAAATAACTTAAACCTTTTAGCCAGTTTTTAGTATTGACATCTTCGCCACCTAAAAACGGTAAGCGTCCGGCAAAAATTAAATCGCCAGAAAATACCACGCCATAATTTTTAACCAACATAATAATATCATCAGGGGCGTGGGCCGTGCCTGCATGGATTAACTCTATTTGAACGTCACCCATGTCGAGCGTTTTATTGTTAGGGAATGTTTTATCAGGATTAACGATATAGGTTTTTTCGTTTACCCAAGGAAAAAGTGATTCTTGGCGCTGTGCTAAACGTCGCTTTGCTGCCGGGTTATTAAGATAGACATAAGCCGATTTGTGAGCCCAAACAGTTGCTTTACTGTGCTCTTTAAATGCTTGTAAGCCATAAAAGTGATCGGCATGATAGTGCCCTGAGATAATGTGGGTGATGGGTTTATCGGTTATTTTTTTTATCGCAGAATAAAGCAAATAACCTAAAATAGGGGTGCCTAATGTATCGTAAACCACCACGCCTTTTTTAGTGATGACAAAGCCTGCATTTGAGGTATGGCCTTCATTTTCTGCTCCGGGAATGCCGGATTGTCCAATGACATAATATATCGGGGTGTTTTCAACTTGTTGCACTTTAAATTCAACTTGAGATTCACCATAAGGTGTTGTCACAATCTTCTCTGCATGGACAAAGCTGTTGCTCATTAAGAATAGGGTATATGTAACTATTTTAATTAAATTGTGCATTTATGCCTCATTAGAGTTCGATACCAAAAGTTGTTTTTTTAGACATATTAGCATCTAAATCCGAATTAGATAAGTATATGCGTGTCACATTTCCACTGCTGATCCTGACTTTATCTGGATAAATTATATCCAATAAAAAGTTAAATCCTTATGCGCAGCTCAGGTTAATTAAGAGCTTTATGAGTTACTTGCATGAAGATTTTGAGGGACTGGATTGATCTTATAATTTGCAACTAGAGGTTGCTCTAGTTTGCAAATTACAAGACCTATTATTATTTAATCATCAAGGTTATAGACTTTAAGGTCAGTAGCGGTTTTTATTTGTCCGGTGAAACCTTGGTCTCGTATTAATTGCTCCATGCTGGGAATTTCATTTTCAGATTGCATGGTGATATGTGACAGTATTAATTTTTTAACGTTTGCTGCAGCTGCAACGTCACCAATACGTGATGGTGTTGTGTGTAGACGGTAGAAAAATTCATATTCTTTGCTAATTGGGCGATCCACACCAAGTCCAGCATCGTATATTAGTATATCGGCATTTTCAGAAATAGTGACCATATTGCCGCCATTGGCTAAAGGTTTGCCACTGAGATCAACTTTGCGTGAGCTAGTGTCTCCTGAATAAACAATGCTTTTGCCTTTATATTCGATTCGATAAGCGACATTGGGAACTGGCCCGTGATTTACTCCAACGGCGGTAATAACTAAACCATTTTCATTTAAGATAATTTTAGGTTCATATTTTTGCCATGTTGGTGATACATCATTGGTTTCATAATTTAATGTTCCGGCACTGGTTGCCCGTGCAAAAATATTTAAATAGCGCTCTTGTCCGGTATTTAAATCGTATTGCCCATCGATGTAAGTTGATGTTGATGAATATTGTGTGGTTGATGGATCGGCACCAAATGGAGCAGGAAATGGCATGCCATTGGTTGCAGGACCAAATACTTTGAATGGTTTGGTTCGTCCAGGTGGAAAAGTTTGATTTAGAATATTATAGATGCTGTTTTGAAAATACATGGTTTTAATAATTGACGGTAAATCACCAGTATGATCAAGATGCAGGTGGGTCAATAAGATGATGTCTAAATCTTTAATATCAACACCGCTTTCTGCCAGGTTTTTATAAGCACCACCACCAGCATCCATTAGAACTTTAGGTTGGCCATCAACAAAAATAAGATAACTCGAACTAGCCCGCCCAGAACCACCTGCTGGTACCGCTAGTGCTGCTGGTCCACCTGAGCCTAAGATCATTATTGAAAAGTCGCCTTCAATTTCATCAACGGCTAATGAGTCTGATGCTTGGATTATCGGGCTAAATAGCATTGAACTCAGTAATGCTGTAAAAAATGTAATTGGTTTATATTGTTTTTTCAACACGGGACATGTCCTTGTTTTAATGTAATTATTAGTATTAAAAATTAACCAAAGGCCAAGCTGTCGTGCCACACGATTGCTTGTTAAGTTTCAGTTAATTTCACTGCGTTTTGGGGTATCTCCCATTATATTTCTTAAAAATTGAAATGCTATGTTTAGTTGCTAACGTGGTTTGGCTTTTTTTATGTATTTTCTTAATGGTTTGATTTTTATAGCTATTCTTTCGAAAAAAATTGAAATAATTCTAGTTCCTAGTATTAAAAGTGATTGAATTCTGTGTTGTATATCACACTATTGTGACAGTATTTGATTTTGATCAAATGCATTAGAATTTAGTTATATTATAATCTATTGTGTTGGTTGTTGGCTCAGGTGCTTTTAAACCATACAACAACCTTATTGTTTGATCGATCGGTAGTGTTTTATCAAACGAATATCAAATTATTATTTCGACTGTAAGGATTGTAAATATGAAAAACAAACTGGCATTATTAACGCTTTGTTCGGGTTTGCTGCTCAGTGGCAACGCGATGGCGCAAACCGAGCTTGAAGCATTGCGCTTAGAAGTGGACGCTTTGAATAAAAAAGCGCAAGAATGGGAAGCTTATAAAGCGCCTAAGAAGAAATTACAAAAGGATGTCAGTTTTTTAAGTGATAAAGCACGTGAGTGGGAAGAATGGAAGGCGCCTAAAACCTTGGTGCATCTCGCTGGTTTTGCTGATGTTGGTTATGCCCAAAGTCAGAATCAGACTGGATCATTTAATATTGGTTCGTTTTCACCGATATTTCATTATCAGTTTGGCGATAAGTTTATGCTTGAAGCCGAGTTAGATTTTGATATTGATGAAGCCGGCAAGTCGGAAGCTGGGGTTGATTATTTAACTATTGATTGGTTTGTAAATGATTATATGGCTTTAGTGATGGGTAAATTTTTAAGTCCGCTGGGACAGTTTCGTCAAAACCTTCATCCTTCATGGATTAATAAAGTTGCCTCAGCGCCGGTTGGTTTTGGGCATGATCAAGCTGCACCGAATGCCGATGTTGGTTTGATGGCTCGGGGCGGTTATTTACTTGCTTCTGGTAACAGTTTAAATTATTCAACATACCTTGCTAATGGTCCAACTCTTGAAGCCGATGGTTCCGAAATTGATATGATTGAAACACCAGGCTTAGGTGTCGATGGCGATGGCAAAAAAACCGTTGGTGGACGTTTTGGTATGTTTTTTCCATTAGAAAAATTTGAGTTTGGTGTGTCATTAGCCACAGGTAAAACTGCTATTCGATCTGGTGTTGCCGGTAGTTATAGTTATGATGCCAGTCGTACTTATGATGTTGCTGGTGCAGATTTTACTTGGCGACCTGCGAATTTTGATGTGCGTGGTGAATACATTCAACAAAAGATTGGTGCACAGTCATTAAGTGTGGCAACCGAAGCTGGTACTTGGAAAGCATGGTATCTACAAACCGCTTATCGTTTTTCAGAAAGCAGTTGGGAAGCGGTGATACGGTATAGCCGTTATGACACACCTGCTGATAGCACTGATGTAACGCAAACAGCACTTAGTGCAAACTATTTATTTGCATCAAATCTAATTGGTAAAATAAGTTATGAATTTAATGATAATCCTAATAGCGGGTTAATAGCATCTGATCGTCAACTTGTTCAACTTGCATATGGTTTCTAAGGAGTAACTTATGAATACAAAATTATTTAATACACAAAAAATTAATGTAGCATTGTTGTTAATATCTGGGCTTAGTTTTTTAAATGTTGGGCTTGCAAGTGAAGATGCTAGTAAGGAAGGTGATTTCGCACGAGGCGCAACCGCTTGGGTTAACAATTGTGTTCGATGCCATAATGTTCGTGATCCGAAAGAGTTACGAGACGATCAGTGGATTACAACAACCAACCATATGCGGATACGTGCAGGATTAACAGGGCAGCAATCTCGTGATGTTATTAAGTTTTTGCAAATGAGTAATTAAACTGAATTTGGGGTTCCTGCCGTCACCCCAACCTACGGTGAATATTTAAAGCTGAAAAAAACCGTAGGTTGGGGTGAGATTTTTTCGAACCCCAACAGCCAATGCTGTTTTAACCATGAGGTTAGGTTAATTCGCTGGGATTAAATATACGGCCATACTCGGTTATCGCAAATCGATCAGTCATTCCGGCAACATAATCAGATACCACTCGTGCTTGTCCTTTTTCGCCAAACTGTTCTTGATAGTGGTGCACTGTTTGCTGGTGTTCGGGTGGCAGTAGTTTGATATCATTCATAAAAGCATCAAATAAATTACTGATAATTTTTTTGGCTTTATTCGACATGCGGTGAACGCGATAATGTTGGTACAGTTCTTTACGCAGGAATTGTTTTAGTGACAGAATTTCAACTGACATTTGTTCACTAAATTGCACAATCGCTTGTTTTTGCTTTCTGACATCGTCAAGTGTTTTAATATTTAGTTCGATGAGGTTTTGTTTTGTGGTTTCAACTAAGTCCACTACTTGATTATTGATTAAGCGGCGGGTGACTTCATAAATTAATCGCCGTTCTGGTAATTCCGGATATTGTTTTATTACTTGGCTATATTGATCATTAAATAGCATTACCTTGCGTAATTGTTTTATTGATATCAAACCGGCACGTAAGCCATCATCAACATCATGATTGTTATAAGCGATTTGATCGGCCAAATCAACTAGCTGCGCTTCCAACGATGCTTGGGTATGATTTAAAAAACGTTCTCCGACATCACCAATTGATGCAGCTTTTTTGATTGCACAGTGCTTGATTATTCCTTCACGGGATTCAAAGGTTAAGTTTAAGCCATCAAACTCGGCGTAGCGCTGTTCTAATACATCAACCACTCGTAATGATTGCAGGTTATGCTCAAAGCCATCATAGTTTGCCATGCAGGCATTGAGAGCATCTTGTCCAGCATGGCCAAATGGTGTGTGTCCAACATCGTGTGCCAGCGCAATGGTTTCGGCTAGCTCTTCATTTAGATTTAATATACGGGCGATGGTACGGCTAATCTGCGCAACTTCGATGGAGTGGGTTAATCGTGTGCGAAACATATCACCTTCGTGGTTGACAAAAACCTGGGTTTTATATTCTAAGCGACGAAATGCACTTGAATGTATTATTCTATCGCGATCACGTTGGTATTCACTACGATACTCAGGGCAGGGCTCGTGAAATTGGCGGCCTTTACAGGTGTCATTGCTGCAAGCATAAGGGGCTAATGATTTCATGGTTTAATTGGCACTGGGTTGAGTGGATTCTATCGCGGAGTTAGAACGAACTTGCTGCAATGTTTCGAGCAATAAGTTGTGATCAAAATCATTTGTTACTATGGCATAATTGAGTGACTTTAGTAAAACTAGACGTAATTGACCGGCAATGACTTTTTTGTCAACCGCCATTAACGCTAAAAACTTCTCGACACTAATTTCATTAGGAGCAAGTATCGGTAAATTTGCTGCTGAAATTAAATTTTTAATTTGTTCGAGTTCGCTGGCATTGATTAATTTCATGCGACACGATAAATCAGCAGCCATTACCATGCCAGCAGCAACGGCTTCACCGTGTAACCAGTTGCCATAACCCATTCCGGTTTCGATGGCGTGGCCGAAAGTGTGGCCTAAATTAAGAATCGCGCGAACGCCTGATTCGTGCTCGTCTTCACTGACAACGTTTGCTTTGGTTTTGCAGGAGACATCAATTGCATAAGTTAATGCTTGTGAGTCTCGTTGCAATAGTTTTGGGGTGTTTTGTTTTAGCCAGTTAAAAAATTCAGCGTCTCGAACTAAACCGTATTTGATGACTTCGGCAATACCGGCGCTTAATTGTCGATCGTCAAGTGTCGTTAACGTATCGGTATCGATTAATACACATTGAGGTTGATAAAATGCGCCAATCATATTTTTGCCAAGCGCATGATTAACCCCGGTTTTGCCACCAACCGATGAATCGACTTGCGCTAATAACGTGGTTGGTATTTGGATGAAGTTAACACCGCGTTGGTAACTTGCTGCGGCGTATCCGGTCATATCACCGATAACACCACCGCCTAGTGCGATAAGAGTGCATTGTCTATCGAAGCGATTTTCGAGTAATTTGTCATAAATTAAATTCAATATTTCAAGTGTTTTATATTGCTCGCCGTCAGGTAAAATTACCGATTGGCACTCAAAATCCGGTAATAGCGCTAGTGTTTGTTTCAGGTATAGCGGGGCAACGGTTTCATTGCTAACGATCATGACTTGCTTGCCATGGATATGTTTAGTGAGCAATGCACTTTGTGATAGTAGATTTTGACCAATATAAATTGGGTAGCTACGGTCAGCCAGATCGACGTTTAAGGTTTTCATCATGATTGTATTATTTTGTTAAAGTGGTTTAAGCGAATTATGCTGATACCATACGGCAATTAATTTAGAAGTTAAAGTTCTGACTCGCAACTTTTATCTAATTTTGAGCATATCTCTTTAATGACATCACGAATTTTCTGGCTTTCGGTTGAAATGGTAATGTCAGCGATTGATTCGTAGAGCGGGTCTCGCACTGAGGCAAGTTGTTCGAGTTTTTCTCGGGGATTGTCCGTTTGTAATAATGGTCGTTTACTGTCTCGGTGAGTGCGCTCCATTATTTGCTCAATACTGGTATTAAGGTAAATAACGGTTCCTCGACTCACTAAATAGCCGCGATTTTGTTCGGACAATACCGCACCGCCACCGGTCGCGAGTACGATGGTGTCTTTGTTGGTTAATGACTCAATCATTGCGGTTTCTCGCTTGCGGAAACCCGATTCGCCTTCAAGTTCGAAAATTAGCGGGATATCGACACCAGTACGTTTTTCGATTTCACTATCGCTATCGGCAAAATCCATCTTGAGGCATTTGGCTAATTGCCTGCCAACGGTGGTTTTGCCGGCACCCATGGGCCCGACTAGAAATATGGATTGTGGTTTTTGCATCGTTTTTTATGATTAAACTTTAGGATAGTTTAAACAAAAATGGCGTTAATAGTAAGTGTCTACTATTAACGCCATTTATTTTAGCTTAGTTTTTAATATTCTTCTAAGTTATTAATTTAATGTTAGATTATCTTTTAAAATCTTAGGAGTCACAAATATTAGAAGTTCGGATTTCTTATTTTCTTCAAAGGTATTTCTGAATAATACCCCTAAAAGTGGTAAATCACCGAAAAATGGTACGCGTCTAACGCTTTCGATTTTACTAATTTGATAAACACCACCAAGAACAATTGTTTCACCATTATTAACCAATACTTGGGTTTTGACATTTTGCGTATTGATCGGTGGCACACCCCTAATGGAACGGGAGAAATCGGCTTCATCTTTGTTGACGGCTAAATCCATGATAACACGATCATCGGGTGTGATTTGTGGTGTCACTTCTAAGCTAAGCACTGCCTTTTTAAATGCGATGGTTGTCGCACCACTAGAAGATGCTTGCTCATAAGGAATTTCTTGCCCTGATTCAATGATCGCTTTGTGTTGGTCGGAGGTGATAACTTTAGGACTTGATATCACTTCTGAGCGACCTTCAGCTTGCGCAGCACTGAGTTCCAGTTCCAGTAATGTTCCAAACGGGAGTTTTGCAATCGCAAGACCAATGCTGCCTGCTTTTGAGAGGTTACTCGTTGGTAAATCCACATTAAGTCGATCCGTACTGACGAGAGGTTGGCCATTAATTAGTTGGTCGGTCCCTGCAAGTGTGCCCGAAGTAAAACCTTGTCGAATACCTTGAGTGGTTTCAGAACTAACACCAAACCGAACTCCTAGCTCTTTACTAAAATCATCTTGTGCGAGTACGATTCGAGCTTCGATAAGCACTTGTCTTACCGCGATATCCAATTCTTCAACTAAGGCTTCAATGGCTTCAATGTGTTTTGCGGTGTCGCGTACCAGTAAGATATTGGTACGTGGATCTAATGCAACACTGCCCCGGCTAGATAACCATGCCTGTTTGTCTTTATCGGATTCAAATAATTCTTTGAATGATAATGCTTTCGCATAATTAATTTGAATGGAGGCATTTTCGAGTGGTGCTAATTCTTCAATTTGTTTATTGGCTTCAAGTTCTAATTTTTCACGTGCTGCAATTTCTTCTGCAGGTGCAATTAACATCACGTTACCACTTTTACGTTTATCTAAACCTTTGGTTTTTAAAATGATATCTAAGGCTTGATCCCAAGGAACATTTTTTAAACGTAAAGTCAGGTTACCGGTGACGGTATCGGAGGTAACTAAGTTTAAACCGGTAAAATCAGCAATTAATTGTAATACTGCACGAACATCAATATTTTGAAAGTTTAATGAAAGTCTTTCACCCGTATATTCAAACTTCTTACGTAATTTCTTTTCTTCGGTGATAATTATCGGTTTAATATCAACGATAAAATTATTGTCGGTTTGGTAGGCAATGTGATCAAATTTACCGTGTGCTTGTACCACGATTTTTACACCACCGCCTGAATTAAAGGCATCAACCGTATCTACTGGTGTAGCAAAGTCGAGCACGTCCATGCGACGCTCCATATCGGCGGGTAATTTACCTTGAGGAATACTGAGTACTACTCTATCGCCTCTTTTTTGCATGTCGATAGGGATATTAGGGTTGTTTAACGTAATAATAATTCGGCCTTCACCTTTGGCTCCACGACGAAAATCAACATTACTGATGTTTTCAGAGCTGCTTAAGCCAAGGTTTGCTTTATTGCCAGCACCCGATTTTTTGGCATTAACTGGTGCGGCTAGTGCGGCACTATCCGTATTTAAGGTTAGGTAAATATGGTTACCGTCCACTAAGGTTTGATAGGGTACTAGTTTGGTTAAATTAATAACAACTCGGGTTCTATCACCCGCCTCAACAGCGGTGACGTATCGTGCGATGCCGATACCGATTTGTTGTTTTTTCTGTTTTATACTGCTTGAGGTATTAGGCAAATCAAGGGCAATTCGTGCAGGATTGTCGACGGTGAAACT
>VAPM010163590.1_pt1 | contig 17618 bp, 2 predicted proteins | sample 3395091 | NCBI WGS metagenome assembly VAPM01 (sample SAMN08290445, study PRJNA428436) | hydrothermal vent metagenome | isolation source: Deep-sea hydrothermal vent chimney 3 | place: Pacific Ocean: Juan De Fuca Ridge | reverse complement strand
GGATTGGTGTTGAGATTTTTAACCAGCATTTTATGCTTCAACTGAAGCAGCACCTTAATAACCCCCACCACACCGGAGGCTAACTCTGTGTGACCTATGTTTGTTTTGACGGACCCCAGGCCGCAATACCCTTCCACAGCCAGGGATGCATTGATATCGTTTGTGCCAGGTTCCTGTTGTGATCGGGTAATTAATGATTTGAATGCCATCTTGAGAGCATCAATTTCAATGGAGTCACCCAGTTGGGTACCCGTACCATGCGCCTCCAGATAAGTGACGGTTCGTGGGTCAATATTGGCTTCCTGGTAGGCTTTTTCCAATAATTGTGTTTGCGCTATGGGGTTTGGTGTTGTCAGTGAGTGTGCCCGCCCACCATGATTTTCAGCACTTCCACAAATCAATCCATAAACAGGGTCACCTGCTTTTTCAGCATTGCCCAGTTTCTTCAGTATCAGGATGCCTGCCCCTTCACTTCTTACAAAACCATTGGCATTAGTCGAAAAAGTTTTGCATCGCCCATCTTCACTCAACATACCTGCTTTCTCATAGGCAATATGTCCAGTGGGTGTCAGTAACGTATTAACCCCTCCCACAATAGCCATTTCACAACCATCGTTTAAAGCCGCTATTCCACGTCGAATTGCTACCAAAGAACTTGCACATGCGGTTTCAATAGGCTCACTGGGCCCCCGAAGGTCAAGATAATAACTGATTCTGTTGGGCCCCACCGAAGGCTGTGTTCCTGTTGCTGTAAATGCTTCAATCTTGCTACCGGATTTTTCAATCAAACGGTCATAACCACTGTTTGCTGTACCGATAAAGACAGCAACATTTTTTCCGGAAAGACTTTTAGGACTATAACCCGCATCTTCGATGGCACGATAAACATACATCATGATCAGCCGTTGATTGGGGTCCATCAATTCTGCTTCACGGTCGGATATACCAAAAAATTCAGAGTCAAACTCTGCTATCCCATCAATAAATCCTCCCCATGTTACATGTTCCTCACCTTGCTGTGTTGCAATGATGCCTTCTTTTAAGTCGCTACGATCAGGGGGTATTCTGGAAATACAGTCTTTCCCGGACTTAAGGTTATTCCAGAATGCATCAAGATCATCCGCCATGGGTAACCTGCCACTCATCCCGATAACCGCAACCCGTTCTGAATACGAAATGCCTGTGGTGCATTCCTCACTTCCTTCAGGAAGTTTAATCGCAGATTCTTTATCTTTTATTAAACTGTTTTTTATTAAACAATTCTGCTTTCCAGACACGCCTGTATTTTCCAGTATTTTCCTGCTTTTCAATGTATTTACATTACTTCGTGATTTTGTGTAATGCTGAATAATCGCTTCAGTCGTATCAGACAATAAATAATCTGTTAATTTTTCCAGCGTATAATGTCCAAACAGAACAGCAGGTGGTATTTCCATACCAAAGTATTGAGAAAGGCGATGTGAAAATTCTGTTAAAAGAATCGAGTCATAACCAAACTCGGAAAAACCGGTGTCAACATCCAATAATTCCGGCTTTATTTTTAATTGTTCATGAATTATCTTTTTAAGGTCATTCCTGATGTGATTTTCAAGTTCCTCTATACTTAACGTATTTTCATGTATTATTTCTTTATTATTCAGCTGTTGACCATCATCTGTTGGTAATTTATACAGAAATCGTTGATTATGTGGCGCTTGGCCCTTGTCGATAATAGTGAAAGCGCACTTGTTATCCTGCATGAATGCCTGACCAAATACTTTTTCGAGGAAATCAATGTCAGAGTACAATGATTTATCCTTTTCCTGAATGGTTTGACTTGACTTGCCAGTGTCTTCTGCCATCCAGTCGATAATAATAGATTTTCCACAGGTTATACCTTTCGCTTGAAGCCCGTCTAAATCGTTCACTTGTGCTACGCGATAAACATCCCGGCCATCATTACCCGGAAACTGCCGTCCAACCATACTTTCGTCAGACAATAAATTGCACACGAAATCCGGAGACTCATATGAAAAAACAGAATTCGGGTAAATACTACTAAGTATAGTTTCAGCCGATAATGAATACTCTGCTGCTTTCCCGATATAAAAAATGCCATTTATTTCATCTATCAAACCCCTCATATCCACCGGAATATTTTCCAGGGAAAATGACTGCATTGAATCAATAGTTATATATTGTATATCAACAGACAACCCCTTAATTGCCTTTAATCTGCTTTTGAAAGAACAAATGGATGAGGAATGCATAACCAGAACAAGATTTAACGCACCGGAACGAACCAGATATTCTACCAACACCTTTCCTGTTCTTTCACATTCACATACAATAAAATATGTACCACCATACTTTATTGGGCTCATGTCGGATTGAGTCCAGGCATTCTCAAATGCGCCCGGTTGTTTTTCACCGGCTATTTCTTCTAGTAATATTTTTTTTATGTTATTTCTATCATCATGATCACTGCTCTTGCAATCTTCGGATAAATATATCCCGATTTCATACCCGGTTATTTTTACGCAGACATTCCCCTGCTCATCACACAGACTGATATCCATTTTGAACGTACTGCCACAAGAAGAACCACTCTGCGCATATCGTATCCAGGTATACAGGGTTCCACAGAGCGGCATCAGAATTTCGATTTTCTCTACTGAAATAGAGTGAGACCCTGCCATCAAAAACAAGTCATCATGCAGCTTTTTTTCTCGCCCATCTTTTTTTGACTCGTTTTCTGCGACATTACTAATCCCTTTTACTATAGCTGCCGCAGTTTTACAGGCCAGAGTCATTGGAGCCGGGTGCAATACGTATTCGCTATTATCCACAGATAAATGATTCGGCAGGCAATGTTGGATGACAGCCTGGCCGTCACCTGGGAAAAATTTCTGAATACCCAGGTCGCTGGGCACACAATCAAGGTTTAATAAACCGTAAAGCTCATCACATCGTGATGCATCAAATATGGGGCCGCCGGTATTCTCCATCAACGCCGTTATATTTATATTTTGAGGTGAAACCAGGGACTTTAATAAACCGGTGCCTTGCAGATGGGTAATCTTTTCTGAAGAATTATTCTGCATTGAATAAATGGTATAACTCACAGAATCCAAATGATTATCTTCGGTGAACACCATATCATGCAAATCAATATGCAATTTGACGGGCTCATTTTCGACAACGACACTGGCAAACCATCTTGTATTATACAGGCCGATATTAATCTGTTCATATCGATCCCCCAGCGATAAAACAATCGCAATTCTAGCCATCTCCAACAATGCCAAATCTGTCATTGTTGACACCTGAGAGGATTCATTTCGGGTAAAAAAATACTCGCTGCCATCAAATACTGAATAATAGCTTTGAAAAAACAGATCAGACTTATTGGCTTGTACCAGAGGATGTATAATAAAAGGTTCATCCCTTTCGCCAGCACGCACTTTAGTTTTTCCACTTATCTTCGGTGCAACCCAATATCGTTCTTTGGCAAAAGGATAAGTTGGCAATGCAACTTTGTTGGGTTTTTCACCTTCATAAAGCATATTCCAATCAACAGACATACCATTGACCCATAGATTCAGGTATTTTTCTGTTATGCCTTCCCGCATCCAAGACGCCAGTGATTTTTCAGCGGCAATATCGCCATTGAAACGGGGTAACGTTTTATTATTTTTTACATTACCTTGATAACATTCATCAATATTGAGATTATTCCCGGCGTATTCATCCAGCTTTTTCAACAAATCAGAAACAGAGTGAACAACAAATACAACACGTTCATCCATGCTGTCTCTGCCTGTCTGCAAAGTATAAGCAATCTCTGAGAGCGTCGGCATATCCGAAGAATTATCTGATATGCCCGCCTTAAGGTAAGCGGATAAATTGACAACCATCTCACTCAAACGCGCTTTGTTTTTTGCCGAAAGAGGAACAATAGCCGGAGTCGAATTCTGGCAGACAGAGTTCGATCCATTACTGGCATTATTGCGGCTGCTGTGCCCGGCTTTGTATTCCTCCAGAACCATGTGTGCATTTGCCCCACTGAATCCAAAAGAACTGACCGCCGCTACACGCTTTCCACATTCGGGCTCTGCCCAATGTTCATAATTTGTGCTGACAAAAAAGGGAGATCGTTCAAGATCAATAATAGTATTTGCTTCTTTAAAGTGCGCAGTTGGAACATACTTATTGTGTTTCAGGCACAATAATGTTTTTATCAGGCCGGCTACTCCCGCAGTATAACTGCCATGGCCAATATTCGATTTTACCGACCCCATTGCACAATACTGATTTTTCCTGGCGGTGTGCTGGAAGGCGTTTGTCAATGCCTGAAATTCAATCGGATCACCCAGGGGGGTTGCTGTTCCATGGGCTTCAACATATGTAATGTCAGCGGGATTGATTTTATATTTCTGATAGATACTACTTAACAGACTTTCCTGTGATTTGGCACTCGGGGCAGTAATACCATTTGTTTTCCCATCCTGATTTATGCCTGAACCTTTAATAACACCAATAATGTTATCCTTGTCCTGCTCTGCCTGCGCCAGAGGCTTTAACATGACAATACCGCAACCTTCAGAAAAAACGGTACCATTTGCCGATTTATCAAATGTAAAACATCGGCCATCCATGGATTGCATGCGTACCCTTGAAGTCAGAATATGTGCAATCGGTGTCGAGAAAATACTGATACCACCTGCAATTGCCAAATCACTCTCACCATTACGAATACTCATGCATGCAAGATGTACCGCTGTCAATGATGATGAACAGGCTGTATCGACTGAAAGAGACGGACCTTTTAAATTGAGAAGATAGGCTATTCGTGCAGCCAGTATCGCACTCGAAGTCCCCATGAAGGTTTGGCCATTGGTATCTTCGTGGCTTAATGCGAGCAACCGGTCATAATCCCCAGTAGTGCAACCAACAAAAACACCGCATTTTTTCGTATTCAACGCAGAGGGAGAATACCCGGCACTCTCAATGGTTCGCCAGGCCTGCTCAAGAAAAATACGTTGTTGCGGGTCCATCAACTCAGCTTCCGATGGAGATATATTAAAAAACAATGGATCAAATTTATCCACGTCATCAATAAACCCGCCCCATTTTGAGTATGAGGTATGCTGGTTATCCGGGTCCGGGTTATACCAACGGTCAAATTCCTTCCACCGTCCTTCAGGTACTTCGGTTATGCAGTCGCTACCGTTTTTTAATACATCCCAGAATTCTTCAATATTTTGACTCATGGGAAAACGACAGGACATCCCGATAACGGCAATATCCGCATCAGAGTCACCGTCTGTGATGATTCCAGATGATGTAGTGACTGCTGACTTTCGACTTGCAAGCGGTCTTTCGTTTAACGCCTGATAACTGTCGGGTTTAACCCGCTGCAACCGCAACGTTTCAATACTCAAAACAACATTGTCATTTTCATTGAGTATTTCCAGATACAGTTCTATCCAGTTTTCATCGAAACCCTTGACCTCAGCCAGTGAGGTAAAATACTTCCCGGTTGTTTCCCCAAAAACAGACAGTCCACTAATTCTATAAGGCAGAAAAAGGTCATTGCCAACATCATGGATACTGCTTAATTGATAGGGTCCGTAACTCATTGCATTTGCAAATGCTGCGCTGACGACAGACGGATGTAATAAAAACCGATTATCCTCTATATCGACTTCTATTTTTCCTATTGATTGTTTTTTCCCAAAGTCAAGACTTTTCAGAGAACGATAAAATTCGCCAAGGAAAATACTGGCATCTTTTGAATAAAATTGATCAATGGAAAATTCCACTGCTTTTTTTATCAGCAAGTCAGCTGAATACCTTGCGCCCGTATTGTCCTGTTTCCTCACAGGATGCAAAGAACCTCTGATATGAATCTTGTCACTACCACCTCCAGATTCCGAGTCTATTTTAGACCGCACGGTAAATCGAAGACCATCACCCTCCTTCTGAAAGACAATTGTAAGATCATTTGTCGATGCGTCATTACCCATCAAGGGATTCACAATGACAATATTGTCAAATACTATTGCATCGATATTAAAATATGTCCGGCATGCCACAACGAGCATTTCCAGATAGGCATCAGTAGGAAAAACAAACTGGCCAAACACCCTGTGATGACTTAAGCAAATATTATTCTCTGTGCTTATTTTATATTTTATGGAAACTTCACCATTATGCTCAAAATCTCCCGTATATCTATCACTGTAGAAATATAAACCCCTACAAGATGAAGGTACCACAGTCGCAAACTCAACAACCTGCCGTTTTCTGGATAATCGTCTGTATTTTTTTTTGTTCGTACACATTTTAGATATTCACTGATTCTCTTTCCATGATAACGCCCTGTAGCGGGTCACTTCCTGATTATTACAACCATTCATCAAATTAATCAGCCATTTCGACGCCTTGAATTTTTTCTTCTTCCCTGTTTCTTATTATTTTTTCAAGGTAGCGGGAAAATTCATGAAGGTTTGTGTAGTCATATACCGCCGTTGCTATAATCGAAGTCTCAAATTGATCATTAATCGCCTTCACCCATTCAACACCGACAATGGAATCCAGCCCCATATCAATGAATGCTGACTCAGTGTTGACATCTGATTCATCCATATATAATGCTTTAGCTAGACTTGTTACCAGCATTTTTTGCAAATCATCCACTTGCAGAATCGTTTTTCTTTTTGGATCTGGCGTACTTTCTGTTATTGGAAAAGGTATATTTTTTATGCTTATTTTTTTATTTCGTCCCTGCCTGACTTCTCGTGGCGTATCACTATTTGTATCTTCCTGAGCCTCAGGTTCAACGACTTTATTTTCCAGATAGTGTGAAAAATCCCTTATTGTGGGATAGTCATAAACGATGGTGGCATTGATTCCCAGCGAAAACTTTCTGTTAAGTTCATTGACCCATTCAACGCCGACAATGGAATCCAATCCCATTTCAGTGAATTGCCGGTCAATATCCACATCACTTAACTCCATATACAAGGCGTTAGCGAAGCTCTCGCTTAACACCTGTACAAAATCAGGGTCTGTTACAGATTGATGCGCTGATGTATTGCTGGCATCAATAAGTGGAACTTTATACCTTTCAGCATGAATTTTATTTTCTGTATTTAAAGAAATACCTTCCGGCTCTGCCTGATAAACAGACTGTAAGCTTGACAAGCTAATAGCAGTGGGTTTCTCGGGAATATTCGGGGGGGGGTCAGTGAAACTGCTCACTGAGGGTAAAATATCCATGCGTTTTTCTGCTTTCTTTGCCTCAAAACTCAAACCCACCGCCCGAGCACACACACAGCCATGACCATCGATAAAATCAACATCCAGCTTAACGACACCTTTATCACTCACAGGAAGCACAGAATGATGAACATTTCTGATCCAGGCAAACATGTTTGCTGAAAATGCCTGATATATTTCCATTTTCTTAAGCATTACAGGAAGAGGTGATTGTATCGATGACAGATTATCCAATAACACACTGTTAATCGATGACCCTGATTTATCCCTGGTTATACCACTGATTGCACTCAATACTAGACTTAAGGCATTGGGATGAAGTGTAAAAGTATTATTTTTATCTTCCGTGATAGGATTTTTCAGTAAAGCACCTGATTCAAATGTGACAAGTGCATCACTGTCTCCAATATCAATGGCTTTAACAGTTCCTTTGTATTGGAATTCCTGCATTGATTCAAAAATACTGTCACATTCATTTGAAAGCAGATTTTTACTGCGCATTTTCCCGGCCAAAGAAATCACATCCTGTTTTTCATCATTTTCTTTATGAGTGATACAGGCGCATCCTCTGGCATGTAGAACTGTCTGCTCTTCCTGGTCTTTTTCATTGGAGAAGATATCAAAATGGATGTTCTCAATATTACTTTCATGATCATCATCCAACGTCAACGTAATATGTAATTTTTTATCCTGGCCTCTGGCAGAAAAGTGTTCCAGCCATTCAATCTCCGACAAATCAATAGTTTTCCGGTGATTGCCCTTTATGCCACTGGCCTGGAAAATGGCTGCACGCACCATTTCAAGGTATGCCATGCTTGACAATATTTTCTTACCCGTCAAAGGGAAATCTTCAAAATACGACTCTTCCCCAGTAAAGCCCGCGCTATATCTTTGCATGTACAGATCTGAGGTATTTTCATGAAGCAGCGGATGAATCTGTGCCATTTGACGGGATGCAGGTACATTGGTGACACATTCAACTTCCGCTTCAGCAATCCAGTATCTGTCCTTGCGAAAAGGATACGTCGGTAAACTGATTTTTACTGGTTTGCGTGAAGGATATAACCGGCTCCAGTCAATCTCGATTCCATTTATCCATAACGTTGCAACTTTCAATCCATCACCTGAGGAAATCCAGTTATCAAAGACTGTGTTGAGTTCATTATCCAGGGAAAATACGTTGAATACCTTTCGACCAGAACCGATATTTCCACTGATCATTTTTGAGGAGGAAATACTCTCCATGGAAGTGCTCTCCATGCTGATATACCTTTTTAATTGCGCCCTCAGATCAGCCAGATCACCTACCAGAAAGACAACCCGTTCATCCATTGCCTCCCGCCCCGTTTGCAAAGTAAACGCAATATCCTCCAGACGAATGCTGCCGCTCCTGAAACTGTCACTTGTATTCAGAATATCAACCTCATTGGTCTCGATGTATTTCAGCAGGTTACTGGCACATACCCTCAGGCGATCTATCGTCTTTGCCGACAGGGGGATGATAATATCCTTGCCCGAAGATAGGCGGGAAACTGTTGATCCATAGCCTGTATCCTGCCCGTTATTATTATCACTACTCCATGTAGCAGGATTATCCAGATGGTGGTATTCCTCAACAATCGCGTGGGCATTACTGCCTCCGGCACCAAAAGAGCTGATCATCGCCCGCAGCGGTGTTGATTTTTCCTGCCTGCCATCATCCTTGTTTGCCGACGACGTGACTGTTTTTGGCATCCAGGCTTTCAGTTCTTTTTGCACCACAAAAGGCGTGGATGGAAAATCAATATTGGGGTTCTCTTCATCGGAATGCAGCGATGGTACTAACGTCTTGTGCTTCATCTGAAGCAATAACTTTGTCAATCCTGCAATACCGGCTGCTGCTTCCAGATGCCCAATATTCGACTTGACCGAACCAATGGCACAGAATTCTTTTTTATCCGTATAACTGGAAAACGCTTTTTGCAATCCCGAGATTTCAATAGGATCACCCAGAGATGTTCCCGTCCCATGGGCTTCAACATACGAAATATCTTCCGGAGAAATTCCGCTTTTATCCAGTGATGACAATATCAACTCTGCTTGTTTGCGCGGATTTGGCACCGTGTAGCCATTGGTTTTCCCGCCATGATTAATCGATGTGCCTTTGATCACACCATACACATGGTCACCGTCCCGTATCGCATCTTTTAAACGTTTAATATAGACCGCCCCAACCCCTTCTCCTGGAACATAGCCATCACCACCACTACCAAAACTCCGGCATTTCCCGTCACTGGCGAGAAAATTATTATTGCTTAACCATAAATATTTGCTTGAAGAAAGCGATATATTAACTCCGCCCACGATAGCACTGTGACTTTCCTTTCTCTTCAAGCTTTCACAAGCCAGGTGAAGTGCCGTTAAAGATGCTGAACAGGCAGTATCCACCGCCATACTTGGCCCACACCAGTCAAAGAAAAAAGAAACCCGGTTTGCAATGCTGTAGAGTAGTCCGTGTGGCCTTTGCAAATTACCTTTAAATGTTTGTTCAACCCCCAGCGTGATATAAGGCTGCCAGAGCGCACCGACAAAAACACCCACCGTCTCACCTTTCAGGCTTTTGGGGACGTATCCTGCATCTTCAATACTCTCCCAGGCAACTTCGAGAAACATACGTTCCTGAGGATCAATGATCGCGGCTTCTCTCGGTGAAATATTAAAAAACAGCGGGTCGAATTTATCGATATCATCAAGAAATCCACCCCATTCTTCGGGCAACAAATCCTGCTCCGGAAACAGTTTCTGTAATGTTTTTCGATCAAAGCGGGACTCCGGCATTTTACTGATACTGTCCCTGCCGGATTTTAAATTCTCCCAAAACTCGGAAAGATTCCCTGCCTCGGGATATCTCCCGCTCATACCAACAATCGCAATCGGTTCCTCACCCACGTCCGTGGATTCAGCAGGTGCAACATCATCAGCACTGCTGGTGCTGACAAAGATATCATTATCGATTCTTTCATCTTCCTGAAAATTGTCATTCACATTGGCAGTTGCTACTGTTTTTTCATCTGAATGATCTGTATCGGTCTTCTCTCCCAGTATTCTTTGCAGGGTATTTTTATGATGGTCCAGAAAGTATTCGGCCAGCTCCAGGATATTTTTATATTCAAAAAACAATGTCTTGGACAAATTTCCAAACAGCTCATCGAGACGACGATTAAGATCAACAATCATCACAGAATTTATGCCATATGATTCCAATTGCACATCGGCTTCAATATCAGCAGGCGGCATTCCGATGGCATCCGACAGCGTCTCCTTTAATAGCTCGCTCACCTGCTCCACGGTTATACCTGACGATTCACTGACCCGTTGTTTTTTGTTTTCCGTTTTCCGTCCCTGTTCTTCTGTCTGTTCGCTTGAATGCGTTAAATTGCGTAGTGACAAGCCTTTTATTTCAACAACGACATTGCCTTCTGTTGTAATAACCCTGGCATTATATTTCCGGATTTCATTATTGGTTTTCGTTGAGTCCATGACTTCTGTGTACACATAACATTCTTCCGGTATTTTTTTGTGTACAATAATTTCATCAACGGCAATGGGTATAAATCTACTGCTGTTCATCCCGCCCGGTTTATTATTGAGCAATGCGGTTTGTAAAACCCCGGTGAGCATACTTGGATGAAGCACATAGTCTTCGTAGGTATTCTCGATGAACTCTGGAAGTTTCAAGTGCGACAGTGCTTCTTTATCATTCAGGTCAATCTGAAGCATTGGTTGAAAGCTCGGGCCTACATGTAAACCTTCAGCATGTATAAATTGATAGATTTCTTCCGGCTTTCTGCTCACAGTACATCGGGACTTAATGTCATCTATATTGATGAATGCCAACGACGCCTGTTCAATCTCTTCTATCCGTTTTGTATGCACCTGACCAAGAGCATGAAGGACTTTTCCGCTGCCTTCAGAATGCGTAATTTCATATTCATAGAAATCATCTTTTTTGAATAAGCGTAAATCTGCCCGAATCGGATTACCGGATGTTGAGAGCTGCTTTGCCCAGTAATTATTTGACAGTTTAAATACATTTTTTCCCTGCGTAACCAGACTGCCCGCTTGTAAAGCCATTTCTATATAACAAGCGCCAGGAACATTATACAAACCCTCCACAACATGATCTTTCATGAAAAATTCTTCATCAGACAATGTTTTCTGGAAAAACAGATTTTCGTTGTCAGAAAAATCAATATCAATCAAGGCACGCTCTGGTACAAATACGGATTGATTCTGGGGATGAACAGAATATCCAGTCAGCAGCCTCTCATAATTTTCCCACAGGTGTTCTGATATCCTGGAAACCGTATTAAGATCAAAAAATAGTGTCGGATCGACATCTAGTGAAAATGTTTCATTAATTTCTGCTGTAACTTTTGAAATTCCCACGGAATCAATGCCGTAGTCTGTCAAATTTTCTGCATCATCAATATCTCTTGGAGCGGTTCCTACACTTGAAATTATTCTGCGGATTTTGTCTTTTATGGATATTTTATTTATGACATTATCCTGATCAGGATAATGTTCACCGGACAATACATTCAGATGTTTTTCAATCTTATATTGTTCCCCTTCAATGGCAATTAATTGATCTGGAAGCGATGAGGGTTCCTGGCTCAGTATTTTATCGAAAATGGAGACTCCTCTCTCACTTTCCAGTGCTTTCATTCCAAACACATCCCATAAATGTTCTTCTTCTTCCTTGATCACCCCGATTCCGCCGTTTTTCCACAGCGGCCAGTTTATTGCAATGGTTTTCCCTGTTCGTTCATTCTGCTCCAGCAAGTGATTTCTGTACGATGAAAACTCATCCAGGAAGCTGTTTGCTGCGGCATAATCACACTGCCCCTGATTAGGCATAATGGAAGCAATTGATGAAAACAAAACGAAAAAGTCCAGCTGATCCTGACGGGTTGCCTTATCCAGGTTAACTGTGCCCATTATTTTTGGCGCAATAACATTATCAAAGGATTCCCCGGTTTTATGGATGATGTAAGAGTCTTCAATCAGACCGGCACAATTAAGCACACCATTCAACCGAATACCTTCAGCACGGACTTCCTGGCAAACATTAATCAGCGCAGTTTCATTGCTGATATCTACAGAATAATATTTCCCGTCGCCACCGAGCTGGCGGAGTTGATCAAGATTTTTTTCAATATTATCATTTATTTTTGAACGCCCGATCAGGATCAATCGTGCTCCATAATTTTTGGCAAGATGCCGGGCAAAGATATACCCCAACCCTCCTGCACCACCAGCGACCAAATACGTTCCATTTTGTTTAATCAGGGAGTTATCCAGCGTTGTCGAAAAGTGATCATATTTCACCATCAAACGGACTTTCCGCTGTCCATCAACATACCGTACTTCGGTAAGTGGTGTATTTCGGTAAAAACCCAATTCTTGAGACACCACGCCAGAGATTTTTTCTGGACTATGCTCGCCCAGTCCCACAGAGGTAATATTGATATTCGGGTTTTCAAATGTCAGGGTTCTTGAAAAACCACCCACTGACGCATGCAGACATGTTTCTACAGAATCCCGCACAGGATATAAATATAATATGCGCACGCGATGCGATAACTTGGCCAGTATCAGCGACTGCGTTAATACCAGCAATAATTTTACGCCAAAATCAACATTTTGCGCTATTGACGAAGCGCTTTTATAATTAACTTTATAATTCCATTTATATATTATTGCTTCCGCTTCTATTCCCTGTTTTTGAAAATCATCCCATAACGATTTAAACGAATCACTTTTTTTATGATTAATCGTATAAGTGTTTTTTCCAGTTTTTTTAAATTTATTTCCTGTCTTTACCAGAATTACACGTTGGTATTTTCCTGTTTTACGTAAAAATGTCGATAACGATGGATTCGTATCGAAAATAATAATCGAAGAGATGCTTTCATTGTGCATTCCAGATTTTCTCGGAATCCATCGCGGTGTGTAATACAATATATTGTTTTCCATAATATTTTTTTCATTGTTTGTAGACGTTTTATCTTGTGAAGTTGTATTACCTGATACAGCCAATGGCGAATACTCACGTTTAATAAATTCTAAAAACTCAACAATGATATTTCCTTGTCGGTCACACAAATACATATTAAAAGATGCCTGAGCATCATCTGATGGTTTACGGTTTATGGCTGAATATACATAACATTGCTCTGGAATATTTCCGTGTATTTTGATTGTTTTCAGATGAAAGGGGACTTTTTGCTCTTGCTTTTGTTCTGCGTTTAATACTTGCAGGGCAACAACGGACTGAAAAACCCCATCGAGCATAGATGGCTCCAGTATGCTGCCAGCCAAAACTGTGATATCAGAAGATTGCCTTAATTCACACAGGATTTCCGTTTTATTGTAGTAACAGGATTTTATGCTTTGAAAGGTATTGCCATAGGCCAATCCGTTTTGTATAAACTGCTGATACAATGCCTGATGTTCCAATGTTAACTGGCATCGTGCCCTGATTTTTCCGATATCAAGTCGACGCAGTGGTTTTTCCTGATGACCGGTAATAATGACACCCGTACAATAAACTGCATCATCTTTTACCAGTGAGAGATTATGGCTTTTATCAGAATATCCTCGGGTGTATTTCACATTAAGGTGGACATCCTGCTCTACCTTAATTGCTTTCGCCCAATAAATGTCCTTTAACATCCGAACAGGTTCCCGGCTTATTTTTTCTCCTGCCATTTGAAAAATATCCAGACACTTGACTCCGGGAACAATATTCACCCCTTTGACAATATGATCACGTATAAAATAATCGGATTTTGAAAATGTCTGGAGAATAAGAGAATTTCTCCCTTTTTCATTTAATAACAGTTCTTTGTTTTCTTCCGGTCGAGGAAACCAGCAATGTCGTTTTTGAAACGGGTATGCCGGTAACTGAATCCTGTTTCCCTTCTGGTATTGAACAAGGTCTTTCCAGTCAACAGCACCACCCTTCGCCCAATATTCAGCCACCTCATCAATGTTATGACTGTCAAAAACCGGTGAAGAAGATTGAGATTTTTTGTCCTCAGCTGCATCACCGATAAACACCTGATTATTCCGTTTATTTTCGGTGAAATTCCGCAATAGCCCCAGCAACTGCTGATAATCACCTGCCAAAAATGCAACCCGTTTTTCCAGCGCTTCACGGCCATTTTGCAGGGTAAAACATACATCTGAAATAGAACAAGACTCCTCTTTCCGGTTCAGATACTTGTAGAGTGACTCAACATATTCATTTAACTGTTCACTTGTTTTCGCAGAAAGCGGGACTATATATTTCTCATCGGTTTTTGACTGTTTTCCTTTGGGCAGCGATTTATTTTTTCTGTCAAAGAGAGGTGGCTCCTCTACTATTACATGCGCGTTGACCCCCCCCATTCCAAAAGAACTGATACCTGCCCGCAACGGATACTCAACTCCCTCTAGGCTGATGTTATTCCATTCCTGATGCTCATCGACAATATAAAAGGGACTACCATCCAGTTTGATGTAAGGGTTTAATGCCTCAAAATGCAGTAATGATGGTATCTGTTTATATTTAAAACCCAGCAACACCTTAATAAGTCCTGCGACACCCGCCGCACTTTCAAGGTGACCGACATTCGTCTTGGTTGAGGTCAAACCACAAAATGGTGATTCATCGCCCTTTAAATACGGTTGGTAAGCCTGTTTCAGTGCATTAATTTCAATGGGATCTCCGAGCGGAGTACCCGTGCCATGCGTTTCAATACAGCTAATGGTTTTTGGATCAACATCCGCAGCGCTAATGGCAGCGCTGATGGTGGAAGCCTGCGCAGACACTTTGGGAGCCGTTAAAAAATTGGATCGTCCACCGTGTTTTACTGCGGAACCCTTGATGACTCCCAGAATATTATCTTTATCTGATACTGCCTGATCCAGAGACTTTATGAAGACGACACCAACACCCTCGCCTCTCACATATCCATTGGCTTTGGCATCAAATGACCGACACTGACCATCCTCTGACAACATTCCGGACTTGCTGTGCGAAATATACATCGTTGGACTGAGAATCGTATTGACTCCGCCAACAACAGCGGCTTCACAAAACCCGTTGTTAATATCATTAACGGCATTATCCAAAGCCACCAGAAAGCTGGAACATGCCGTGTCAACTACTTCACTTTTTCCCTGAAAATCCAGTAACCAGGATACGCGATTGGCTAGAATCGAATGCACGGTGCCCGTTGATAAAAAAGAAATAATCGGTACTTTCTGCTCTCTCATCAGTTCCGCATAATCATTTTTCGATACACCGGCATATACCCCAATATCCCTTCCTGCCAGGCTTGCCGGGTTATATCCTGCATCTTCAATAGCATGCCATGTGGATTCCAGAAACAGTCTATGTTGCGGGTCCATGTAACTTGCTTCACGGGGGGATATTTTGAAAAAAAGCGGATCAAACCCGGCCACTTCTTCAATGAAGCCCCCATATTTTATGTTTGTTTTACTTTCATCACTGGCAGGATCGCCATAATAGTCCTGCCAATTCCACCGGTCCTTTGGTATTTCACCCACACAATTTTTTCTGGAAATCAGGTTATCCCAATATTCCTCATAATTTTTTGCACCTGGAAATCGGCAAGCCATTCCAATGATTGCAATATCGTCAGTTTTTCTGCTGTTTTTTGTTTTCATAATTGATTTTTCAATGGGCGCTTTGTTCATTGACAGGTTGATTCTGAAGAATATTCACAGGTGAATAGCCCGCTTGTCCGTCATTTTTGAGTCTGCCGACAACATGCAATTCGCCTTTTTTCATAAACCCCAGGTCACCGGTTCGCAGGTACGGTCCATCACCAGAGTCTTCAAGATAAATGTTAAACATTTCTTCTTTTTCCGCAGGTTTACCCCAATAAGCAATCGCATTGCAGGCATTGCTAACCAAAATTTCCCCCAGCTCCAGGTCATCACTCCTTATTCGCGTTCCCGGAACAACAATAACTACCCGCACACCGGGAACGGCTGAACCACAACTGATAATTTTAATATTTTCGTGACCACTCTGGTTTTTACCTACCATATTTTCTGATAAATATTGCAGAGACTGATGAGGAATAATTGTGGAATTATTTTCTTTATTTTTGCCTGATGTTACACAGCTAGATTCCGCTAACCCATAAATTGAAGTCAAAGCCTTTTTCTGTAAACCGCAGCCTCTGAATTTCTTAAAGAAACCATCCATCGTTTCTTTTTTTACAGGTTCGCCACTGTTATACGCTGTATTCCATTTAGATAAATTCACATTCTGTTGAGGAGAAAGCTCTTGCTCAACACACATATTATAGGCAAAATCAGGAGCACCACTGAATGTGGCTTCGTATTTAGTAATCGCATGTAACCAACCATGAGGATTCTTATAGAAATCAAATGGGGAATATATATATCCTCTATAGCCACAATAAAGTGGTTGAAGAATACCTAAAACCAGACCTAGATAATGATAATGAGGTAACCAGTTGACTGACCGGCTCGATGTTGTCAGTCTATATTCACTTTTAATGGATTCATGTGTATTTTTCATATTGTCATGACTGATCATGACAAATTTAGGGATTCTGTTTTTATCTGATGTACGTTGTAAATAAGCAATGCTGGTATTTCCGATTAAAGGCATGGACCAATAATCTTCGGAATTTCCCGTTATTTCTTCTACCGATAGAAAAATCTTTTCGGATAACGTTTTGGATTTGAAAAAATATTGAACGACTTCATCTAAAATTGACGTGCTTGTAAGCACAACATCGACATTTGTTTTTTCAATAACATCTTTTATGTTAAATACTCGATCATCACTGTGATGAGAATTTCTCGATGGCGGCGCTGTCACTACCGGAATAGCACCGCTGTACATCACTCCCATAAAGGCATAAATAAACTCCAGCCCCTGTGGAAAAAGTAACAAAACTCTATCCAATGGAGAAATTATTTGCTGAAGCCTTCCCGCAATTACTGCCGCCCGGACATGTAATTGTTGATTGGATAACTGGCATACAACATTACACTGACCGTCTAAATAGGAAAATGCAATATCTTCCGGGTTGTGCTCAGCCCTCATAACCAGCGTTTCAATCAGGTTAGCCGGTTGTTGCATTATGTTTTCCTGCTCAACTCTATTTGCAGAAAACAATGTTTTAGAATCATATTTTTCTCCATAAAAATATTCTCTGACTGTCACTGAAACTACATAATATGCTCCATACCTAATTCAATGCTATCGATAAAAACCCCCAAATATAAAAGAAGTCACATCGGCATGATTCCTGTTAACGTCG
>VAPM010344886.1_pt1 | contig 17628 bp, 16 predicted proteins | sample 3395091 | NCBI WGS metagenome assembly VAPM01 (sample SAMN08290445, study PRJNA428436) | hydrothermal vent metagenome | isolation source: Deep-sea hydrothermal vent chimney 3 | place: Pacific Ocean: Juan De Fuca Ridge | reverse complement strand
TTCCGTCGCTATGGATCCCACAACCTGGGCCGTGCCGCCGCCGACCGTCGCGACCGCCGCCGTCTGGGCGCCGGCGGTCGCGGCGGTTTTGCTGTAGCCCTTGGCGCCCTTGATAACCAGGAACTTGGAGCGGACATAGCCTTTGCTGGCTATCCGCTCGACGGCCTCCATGGCTTCGGCTTCCGGGCTGACCGGGCGGTCGGCGGCGGCACGGCCCAGGTTGTGGGATCCATAGCGACGGAAACCGTGGCGGTTTACCCCGGCATGACCGGCGCCGCCGACGACCGTCTGGGGCGGGTCCGGGAAGCCAAAATGAAGGGCTACGAAGGCGATCCCTGCGGCGAATGCGGCAACTTCACCCTTGTCCGCAACGGCACCTGCCTCAAGTGCCTGACGTGCGGCGGCACCAGCGGCTGTTCATAGACGGATAGCGTTTTTAAGGGATATCCTCCCTGGGAAACTTGGGCGCGCTCCGGGGTTAAATGCCCCGGGGCCGCCCTTTTTTTTTCGCAAACTGCTTCAAAGGTGATATCAGGTTGTCCAACAATCTACGAGACTATCCTTATTATTGTCCTGCACCTTGATTTTCATGTACCTTGCGGCGGTAAGAACATGTTTGAAACGAACGTCCTTGTCATAAGGACTTTACATAGGTCCAAGTGGTCCGAATATGCCTGACAAACCGATATACGACATATTCATAGTCGATGACGATCAGGATATGATCGAGTTCATGGCGGATTTGCTGATTTCGGCGGGCCATCGAGTCTTGACCTGTACCGACAGCACCAAGGCCGTCGCGGAAATTATCGCCGGGAAACCGGATTGTGTCGTTTGCGACCTGATGATGCCGGGGCTGGATGGCATGGAACTGTGCGCCAGATTGCGCAAGGAAGCCAGTTTGGATAGCACCAGGCTCGTTCTGGTATCTTCGAAATCATATAATTTCGATCGCAAGCGGGCCTTCAAAAACGGTATCGACGGTTTCGTCACCAAGCCGATCAGCCAAAAGAATTTTGCCTACAAGGTCGAACGCTACATCAAGGATAAAATTGACATATCCTTCTGGGGTGTCCGGGGCACATTGCCGGTGCCGGGGCCGGACAGCGTACGATACGGCGGCAATACATCGTGCGTGACCATGGAATTCGCCCGTGGAGAGCTGTTTATTTTCGATGCCGGCACAGGCATCAAGCCGCTGTCTAACTGGCTTATGGGGCTGGGCCAGAAGAAGGTCGAGGCTAAAATTTTCCTCTCCCATCCGCATTGGGATCACATCAATGCCCTGCCCTTCTTTACACCGCTTTATATTCAGGGGAATATTTTCGAGATTTTCGGCCCGCGGCATGGCGAAATTACCATTCATGAACTGATTTCGGCGCAAATGGACGGCGTCTATTTTCCGATCACCATTCAGGAATTCGCCTCCAGCGTCACCTTTCGGGACCTGCACGAAGAAACCATTGATCTGAACGGCATCACCATCAAAACCATGTTGCTGCACCATCCGGGGCAATGTCTTGGATACCGCGTCGAATACAAGGGACGGTCGGTCTGCTATATCACCGACAACGAATTGTTCCTTGAAACCGACGAAGATCATTACGACCCGTTTTATGTGAAACGGCTGATCCGGTTTATCGAAGGCGCCGATTTGCTGATTACCGACACCACCTACACCGATGACGAATATAGCACCAAGGTCGGGTGGGGCCATTCCAGCGTATCGCAAGTCGTCGAACTGGCCGACCGGGCGAAGGTCAAGAAGCTGTATTTGTTCCATCACGACCCGGACCAGGGCGATGTCGATATCGACGCCAAACTGGCGTTTGCCAGAAAATCCTTGCAGGAACGCGGTTCCGACGTTATCTGCGAGGCGCCGACGGAAAAAACCCACATAAAAATATAAAATCATACAGGAACCCGAAACATGACCGGCACCGTGGACCAGCGTTTAAGCGAACTTGGGATAGATTTGCCAGAACCGGCGGCGCCGGCGGCCAACTATATTCCCTATGTCATCACCGGAAACCTGGTGTTTGTATCGGGGCAGATCACCATGGCCGACGGTGAATTGAAGTTTATCGGCAAGGTCGGTGATGATCTGAGCGTCGATGACGGTTATCAGGCCGCCAGAATTTGCGCCATCAATCTGCTGGCGCAGGTCAAAACCGCGTGTGGCGGAGACCTTGATCGGCTTAAGCGGGTTGTCAAACTGGGCGGATTTGTTAACTGTACGCCCGCTTTCACCGACCAGCCGAAGGTCATTAACGGGGCCTCGGATCTTATGGGCGAGGTCTTTGGCGAGGCCGGCAGACACGCCCGCTTCGCCGTCGGCGCACCATCGCTGCCGCTGGGTATCGCCGTCGAAATCGATGGCGTTTTCGAAATAGAATAGACCATGCCCGATGGCCAGGACGCTGCAATTATCAGGATTGCAAACGCCATCGGCGAGATTCCGGCGACCGCCTGGGACCGTTGCGCCGGCAATGATGATCCCTTCCTGTCGCACGCCTTCCTGTCGGCGCTGGAAGACAGCGGTTCGGTCGCCGGCGAGACCGGATGGCGACCGCAACACATGGTGCTGGAAGACGGCGGTGGAAAAACAATCGCCGTCGTCCCGCTTTACCTGAAGAGCCATTCCTATGGCGAATATATCTTCGACTGGAACTGGGCCGAGGCCTATCAGCGGGCCGGCGGCGACTACTACCCGAAATTGCAGTCTGCGGTACCCTTCACGCCGGTAACCGGGCGCCGCCTGCTGGTCGACCCGGCGCTACCTTTGGAAACCCGCCGGGAAATTCAACGGACCCTTATTTCCGGTCTGCGGCAACTTACCGAAAACTCGGGCCTGTCGTCGTTTCACATGACCTTCATCGATAAGTCGGAATGGGATATTTGCGGCGAGCTTGGCCTGCTGCAACGCATCGACCGGCAATTTCACTGGCTTAACCATAACTACGATTGTTTTGATGATTTTCTGGCCACGCTGACATCGAGGAAACGCAAGAACATACGCAAGGAACGCAAGGTGGCGCTGGCGAGCGGTGTAAAGGTGAGCAGATTATCGGGAGCCGCCATCGAACCGCGTCACTGGGACGCCTTCTATCGCTTTTATCGCGATACGTCGGACCGGAAATGGGGACAGGCCTACCTGAACCGCCGGTTTTTTACGCTTCTGGGGCAACGATTGGCCGACCGGGTTATGCTGGTGATGGCCGAACACAATGGAAATCCGGTTGGCGGAGCGCTCAACCTGATTGGCGGCGATACCCTGTACGGGCGCTACTGGGGGTGTCTGGATCATTACCGTTTCCTGCATTTCGAGGCCTGTTATTATCAGGCCATAGAATTCGCCATCGAAAACGGCCTGGGCAAGGTAGAAGCCGGCGCCCAGGGCCAACACAAGCTACAGCGTGGCTACCTGCCCCACACCACCTACAGCGCTCACTGGATCGCCGACCCCGGATTCCGTCGGGCCGTGGCCGAGTTCCTGGAACAGGAGCGCGAATCGGTCGGCGACGAAATAACGGCGTTGGACGGCTATTCACCGTTCAAATTCACCGGTAATTAACCTATTACGGAGTATATTTTCGGCCATGCTCCGTCGCCTGTCATTCATCGCTCTGGTCATCGCCCTTGGCGTCTTGATTTCCGGGTTGCCTGGCGCATCGCAAGCCGCCGCCCTGAAATGTTCGCGCATAATAAAGCAGAACGGTCGGGAATTTTTGATCAACAGTTGTGATGCCTGTCGCATTGTCAGCATTCAACGGCAACGGCCGGGCGCCGACGCCCCCATATCCAGGACGGTGACCATCCCGCAAAAATCCAAAGTCACACTGTCTTTCAGGGGGCCGGGACATTCCAGAATCACTTCCGACGTTCCCTGCAAACAGGCTTCCGGCGGACAATCCGCCCGGCCCGGCGGCCCCCAGGGCGACGGCAAGCAATGTATTGGGTTACGGCGCACCGGCAACAACGGACTGGCATTGGCCAACTCCTGCAATCGCTGCCGCACGGCGATCATCGAACGCCTGGACGGCAGAGGCGGCAAGAAAATGCAAAGCGTGGTCATTGCCGCCGGCAGGGCCGTGGCGTTACCATCAAAAGGCGCCGCCTACGCACGTATTTTGATGGAAAAAAATTGCAAATAACTTGTTAACAATAAGTTATCGCCATTTTTTAATAATATAATTTAAGTCAATATCCTGTACGGGCGGGCGATCCATGGGGTGATTTCCATTGACATGGGCCGGCGATAACACCTGTATGATCCCATCGTCGGATTGCAGCAGTTGCCGGTCCCTGACGTAGTCGTCTTCCATGGTTTCACGGTATTCCAGCACCGGCTGGAAACAACAATCGACGCCGGACAGAATATCTTTCCAGTAAACCAGCGTTTCGCCCGCAATCAGGTTCGAGACATCGCCGATCAGCGCCCCTTGCGGCAACGGTTCGCGGCGGCGTTCGAACCATTCCGGTTTACCCACCGCCTTGCAGAAATTATCCCAGAATTTACTCTCCAGCGCGCCGAGTGCGATGAACCGTCCGTCCGATGTTTCATACAAACGATAACAGGCAGAACCGCCGTTCAGTAAATTTGCGCCCCTGTCGGGGTGTTCGGCGGCGCTGCCGACCGTGGCGCCGGTCAACCCCCAATCCTGCCAGGCGATATAGCTGTCGGTCAATGCCACGTCGATAAAGCAGCCCCGGCGATCTTTCGCCGCCAGCGCCCCAAGCATGGCAATGGCGGCCTGCTGGGCGCCGGCGTGATCGACTACCGGCGGCCAGTTGAATGACGGCGCATCGATTGGCCCGGAAGCCGCCAACGCCCCGCTTAACGCCGCGTACGCAATGTCATGGCCGGCATCCAGCGCCCGTGGGCCGGATTGCCCGTATCCGGTCAGGGCGCAATGGATCAGGTCGTGGTTGAGGCCGCGCAAGCGATCCCGGCCGAAGCCCAGACGCTCAAGCACGCCCGGCCGGTAGGATTCCAGCAATACATCGGCCCGCTTGACCAGGTCCCCGAACGACGATTTTCCGTCCGATGACTTCAAATCCAGCCGGATCACCGATTTTCCGGCGTTGACGGATCGATAATAGGCATCCCCGGCCCCCGAACCATGGACACCGGATAACGGATTCATATCGCGTAACGGGTCGCCTTCCGGAGGCTCTACCTTGACCACTTCGGCGCCCAGGTCGGCCAGTATCCGCGTCGCCATCGGCCCCGGCAGATACTGGCTTAAATCCAGGACGCGGACGCCCGCAAGGAAGCCTTCAGGCGCCGTCAACCGACCAGCGCCGGAACCTTGCCGCCGCCCTTGCGTTTCTTCTTCGGAGGTTTCGGAATTTCGCTATCCGGGTAATCGAAAAACGGTTTGTTGTCCTTGATCGAAACTCGAACGACGCCACCATCGGCAAGCTTACCGAACAACAGCTCTTCGGCCAGCGGCTTCTTGATATGTTCCTGAATGACCCGGGCCAGCGGCCTGGCCCCGAAAAGCTTGTGATAGCCCTTTTTAGCCAGCCATTGCCGGGCGCCATCGGTCAATTCGATGATTACCTGACGGTCGCCAAGCAATGTTTCAAGTTCGATGACAAATTTATCGACCACCCGGGAAACCACATCGGGCGACAGGCTGGAAAAGGTGATAATGCTGTCCAGCCGATTGCGGAATTCGGGGGTGAACATCCGTTCTATGGCTTCGGTATCGTCACCTGTCCGTTCCGAACGCTCGAAGCCGATTGCCGGCTTGGCCAGTTCCGAGGCGCCGGCATTGGTTGTCATAATCAGGATAACATTTCGAAAATCGACGCTTTTGCCGTTGTGATCGGTCAGTTTGCCGTGATCCATTACCTGCAACAGAATGTTGAACAGGTCGGGATGGGCCTTTTCTATTTCATCGAGCAACAGCACGGTATGCGGCTGCTGATCGACTGCGTCGGTCAAAAGCCCGCCCTGATCGAACCCGACGTAGCCCGGCGGGGCGCCAATCAGGCGGGAAATGCTGTGACGTTCCATGTATTCCGACATATCAAAGCGCACCAGTTCGATCCCCAGGGTGTGGGCCAACTGGCGGGCGACTTCTGTCTTGCCAACCCCGGTCGGGCCGGAAAACAGGTAGGAACCGACTGGTTTTTCCGGTTCCCGCAGTCCGGCGCGGGCCATTTTTATGGCCCCGGCGAGGGCGTCGATGGCCTTGTCCTGACCGAACACCATGGTCTTTAGATCGCGTTCCAGGGTTTTCAATGCTTCACGGTCATCCGATGACACGCTTTTCGGCGGTATCCGGGCAATGGTGGCGACCGTGTTTTCGACATCCTTGACCGTCACCGTCTTGCGGCGTTTGCTTTCGGGCAGCAGCATCCGGGCCGCCCCGACCTCGTCGATTACATCGATCGCCTTGTCGGGCAGTTTGCGGTCACCGATATAGCGGTCCGATAATTCGACCGCCGTGCGCAAGGCTTCGTTGGAATATTTAACCTTGTGGTGATCCTCGAAATAGGATTTCAGCCCCTTCAATATTTTCACGGTGTCCTCGATGGACGGTTCATAGATGTCGATTTTCTGGAACCGCCTGACCAGCGCCCGGTCTTTTTCGAAATGCGCCCGGTATTCCTTGTAGGTAGTGGATCCCATGCAGCGTAACTGGCCGTTGGCCAGCGAAGGTTTGAGAATGTTCGAGGCATCCATCGACCCGCCGCTGGTTGCCCCGGCGCCGATCACGGTATGAATTTCATCGATGAACATGATCGAATGGGGCATGTTTTCCAGTTCCGTGATAACCGCCTTCAGGCGTTCCTCGAAATCGCCCCGATAACGCGTTCCGGCCAGCAACGCCCCCATATCCAGGGCGTAAATCGTCGCTTCCAGCAGAACGTCGGGGACTTCTCCTTTTACGATGCGTCTGGCCAGGCCTTCGGCGATGGCGGTCTTGCCGACCCCCGGATCGCCGACGTATAGCGGATTGTTCTTGCTGCGCCGGCACAAAATCTGAATGGTTCTATCGACCTCGGCGTTACGACCGATCAGCGGATCTATCCGGTTTTCGGCGGCTTTCTCGTTCAGGTTGACGCAATATGCGTCGAGCGCCTCGCCGCCCTTTTTCGCGACCTCCTCGCCATCCATATCTTCGTCGGCGCCGCTGACCGTTTTCGGGCGGCCCTCGCCGGGCACCTTGGCGATGCCGTGGGAAATATAATTGACGGCGTCCAGGCGCGACATGTCGTGAACCTGAAGAAAATAAACGGCGTGGGATTCGCGCTCTGAAAACAAGGCGACCAGAACATTGGCGCCGGTTACTTCCTCCCGTCCGGAAGACTGCACATGGATTATGGCGCGCTGCACCACGCGCTGGAAACCGGATGTCGGCTTGGGGTCGGTCGGCGGTGTATCGGCTGCCGGTGGCGCGCTGATATCGGCCAGATTGTCTTCGATGAAGGTGTTTAGCTCGCGCCGCAATTTGTCCAGATCGACACCGCAGGCGCGCAGCACGGAAATTGCGTCCCGATCCTCGGTCAGCGCCATCAGAAGATGTTCCAGCGTGGCGTATTCATGCCGCCGTTCCGTGGCCGCGGCCAGGGCGCGGTGCAGGGTCTGTTCAAGATTGCGCGATAACATTTACTCGTCTCCGTCCTTTTCGATGGTGCATTGCAACGGATGATCATTCCGGCGAGCCAGATCCATGACCTGACCCGCCTTGGTTTCGGCGACTTCGTAGGTAAACACGCCGCAAACACCGACGCCACGCTGATGAACGTGCAGCATAATGCTCATCGCTTCTTCCTGGCCTTTCGAAAAAAACCGTTCCAGCACATGTACGACAAATTCCATGGGGGTGTAATCGTCGTTCAGCATCAACACCTTGTACATCGCCGGCTTCTTGGTCTTCACTCGCGTCCTGAGCGCCAGCCCGGTATCCGGGCCGTCCGGAATATCGGTTTTTCCCGGTCCTGCGGCTAATATCTCAATCAATGGTCCACTCATCTGTATTTGCTCAATCGTTCCGCGTCTGGCCCTATTATATAGGCCTGTTTGTAATTTTAAAAACCATCCCCGGGACGAATATTTTTTCCGCAGGCCCGGCGGCGGCCAAAAAATGTTACAAAACAAGATGCCGGTAACGGTTTGTTATTAGTGTTAAGGGTAGGTATTATGCTTGATGTCCGTTTAATAACAAGCTTATCGGGCGACCAGACAGTGGGGAAATCGTGTGCGGGTATCGTGGCTGGGCTTTAATTTTTTCGATTTAAGGCCGGGTGCCGGGCGTATCGCCCGGGGGTTGCTGGCCGGCATATTGCTGTTGCTGCTGACCGGTTTTCCGGCGGCGGCGAAATACGCCTCGTTCGTCATCGATGCGGACAACGGGCGCGTCCTTTACGAAGTCAACGCCGACACCCGGAACTACCCGGCGTCACTGACCAAGATGATGACCCTTTACATGGTCTTCGACGCCCTTGAAAAGGGCCGGTTATCGCTCCGGGAACCGGTAAAATTTTCCGCCCGTGCGGCCCGCCAGCCGGCGGCCAAACTGGGACTGCGGCGCGGCCAGAGCATCACCGTCGAACAGGCCATTCTCGCCATCGTTACCAAATCGGCCAACGACGTGGCTTCCGCACTGGCCGAGAAAATGGCCGGCAGCGAACGTAATTTCGCCCTTAAGATGACTGCGCGCGCCCGAAAACTGGGGATGTCCAGAACGACTTTCAGAAACGCCTCGGGCCTGCCGCACCGGGGGCAGATGTCGACGGCCAGGGATATGTCGAAGCTGGCGCAAAGCCTTATCGAAGATTTCCCGCAGTATTACCATTATTTTTCCACCACGCAATTTTCCTTCCAGGGCCAGAAATTCTCCAACCACAACAAGCTCCTTAAATCATATCAGGGTACCGACGGCATCAAGACGGGATATATCCGGGCTTCCGGGTTTAATCTGGTCGCCTCGGTTGAACGCGACGGCAGGCGTATTATCGGCGTCGTCTTCGGCGGTCGTTCTTCGCGTTCACGCAATTCATTGATGACTAAACTTCTCGACAAGGGCTTCGCAAAAATAAATGTCGGCCTGACCGGAAAGAGATACACCGCGCCGCAAAAATCTGCAAAAAAGCCCTCATCGAAAAGGCTGGCGTCACGAAAGACCGACTGGGGGATTCAGGTCGGCGCCTATAAGACGACTAAACCCGCCTATTCCATCGCCCGGAAGGCCGTGGCAAACGCACCCGAACTGTTAATGGACGGATATATTAAGATAGTACCCCTGACCAAAGGCGTACGGACACCGGTTTACAGGGCGCGGATTCTGGGGCTTAGCAAGAAACAGGCGTATCGGGCCTGTCGCGTACTCAAGCGGCGCAAGGTCAACTGCATGGAATTGCGCATGAAAAAGAATCTGCGACAGCTCGCCGACGCCGGACTGTTTCGGGACCGATAATATGCCAAAATATGAATTCGCCATTTATAACGAGAAAGTTCGTGAGGCTGTCAAGCAGGGAGAATCCTGTCCGGGATATGAAGATTCCTGGGCCGATTTGCATTACATCGAAGCCGTCGGTTCGGTGTTGGGCATGGCCCGCGCGACGATCGACAGGCTCTATCCGACGAGACGGGGCTTCATCGTGGATCACTATACGGAAATCGAAGCAGAACAAGAATAGCGTTTCCCCTACCCTACCGGTTTTCCGAAATCGGCGGCACTTCCAGCGCTGCAAAAATAAAGTATTCCTGTAAGTCTGTTGAAAGGTTGTTGCTCTATGATGACTGTCATTGGCAAGCCGTTCGGTACCGTTTTTTCGAAAGTTTCGTATCGAAATTACTTTATCGGCAAGGGTGTTAAACCCAAATTTACTTGGCTTGACAAAGAAAAAGGGTTTGTTAATAAACTAGTTTTAAGGTTAGAAAATATAACAATCGACAGACGGCAGATTTTAATCCGTTTCGGCTACAGCGGTAAGAATCGGCCCCGGACGAAAACACCGGAAGGAAACTTCAACCGGAAAGGTTCTGAGAAAATGTTACAGATGCCAGTGAACGGACACCACGTCTACGAAGTGTCCATATACAACAAAGAAGTCCGTGCCATGGTTAAGGAAAACCGGCACCATCATTTCTTTGACGATCAGTGGGCGGATATCCATGTGCGCAATGTTACCGCGCGCAATGAAAATGAGGCGAAAGTCGTTATTTTCAAGCGTTTTCCACCCGAAGAAGGTTTCGTTATTCAGCGGGTCGCCGAAAGCCGTTATTGATTTGTCGTGCCTTTATCCCGCAGTTCCCGGCGCTTGATCTTGCCGGTCGCGGTCATCGGCAAGGTATCGACAAATTCCATATGGCGCGGATATTCATGCGGTGACAGGTGGGTTTTTACGAAATTCCTGATCTCGCTTTCAAGTTCAGGACTGCCGGTTTGGCCCTCGGCCAGCAGGATAAAAGCCTTGATCGCCTCGGTTCGCAACCTGTCTGGAATACCGACAACGGCGGCCATGGATACCGCCGGATGGGCGCCGATACAATCCTCTATTTCACCTGGGCCGATGCGATAACCTGCCGATGTGATGACATCGTCATCCCTGCCGACAAACCAGAAATACCCCTCTTCGTCCCTTTCCCCCAAATCGCCGGTCAGCAACCAGTTGCCGTTGAACTTGTCTCGGCTGGCCTGCGGGTCGTTCCAGTATTCCAGAAACATCACCGGATCGGGCCTGGCGACGGCGATCGAGCCGATCTGTCCGGGAGGCAATATTTTGCCGTCACCATCGATAACCTCGACTCTGTGCCCCGGCACCGGGCGGCCCATGGAACCGGGTTTTATATCCATCACGGCGCCGCAATTGGCGACGATCAGGTTGCATTCCGTCTGGCCGTAATATTCGTTGAAACTGACCCCCAGTTCCCGGCGCCCCCAGTCCAGTAACTCGGCGCCCATGGGTTCGCCGGCGCAGGTCACCGTGCGCAGCGAAAATCCGAAGCGTTTCTTGGGATTTTCGACTTGAGCCATTAGCTTAAGCGCGGTCGGCGGCATGAAGGTATTACGCACGCCGTGCCGCGCCATCAAAGCCAGGGCCTGTTCCGGATCATATTTCCTGGCCCGGTGGGCCAGCACCGGCACGCCGTGGTGCCAGGATGACATCAGCACGTTCATCAATCCGCCGATCCAGGCCCAGTCGGCCGGAGTCCACATCAGGTCTCCGGGCTGGGGGAAAAACTCGTGCGGAAATTCAACGCCGGGAAGATGGCCCAACAGGGTGCGATGGGCATGCAGGGCGCCTTTCGGGTTGCCGGTGGTGCCGGAAGTATAAACTATCAACGCCGGGTCGGCGGCTTTGGTTTTTACCGGCTCGAATTCATCCGATGCCCGTTCCATGGCCTGCCACATATTCAGCGGTCCGGACGCCGAGCCCCCGCCGGCATCGGCCACAAGCACCAGTTCAAGCCCGGGAAGGTTTTCCCTGATCGCCGCTATCTTCGGCCAGTTGTCGCTATCCGTTATCAGCGCCCTGGCGCCACTATCGGTCAGGCGGTATTCCAGGGCGTCCTCGCCGAACAGGCTAAACATGGGGATGGAAATAAAACCCGCCTTCCAGGCGGCGATGTGGGCGATGGCGGTTTCCACCGACTGGCTAAGCAGAATACCGACCCGGTCGCCGCGCCGCAGTCCCTTGCCATGCAGCAGGTTGGCCAGCTTGTTGGACAGCCGCCGCAAGGCCAGAAAACTGTACTGGACGACATCGCCGTCGGCATCCTCGACAATCAGCGCGGTTTTTTCAGGGTTGCGCGCGGCGTGTTTGTCGCAGACATCGACCCCCATGTTGAAATATTCGGGGATCCGCCAGTTCAGGGAGCGGCAGATATCCCGGTAATTGTCGGCTTTGCTCAGCACGGTTCCCACCAAACTTGACATGCTATATCGGACGGCGAGTATATTGCCGCTACGATGCGGAGTCCCTAGCGAAGTTTTTCTATCGGAAAAGACAAACTTGACCCCAATCAATAGCCCGCCCGGCCCGGTAATTTAGTATAAGCGATAATTCGACAGGATAAACCAAGTGCCGCCATCATCAAACCAAACGCCGCCGCTATCGCCCGTGCTGTTGGCGGGTTTCGCCTTAAGGCCGGTGCCGCCGATTTTTTTTCAACCGTTTCTGGACGCCGGAATGGCGTTGATGAGCAAGCGTCATCCGGGTGTTTTCGAGAGGATTTCCAGCTACGGTTCTCCGGTGTATCTGATCGATCCGCTTGATCTGCCCTATACTTTTTTGCTTCATTCGGACCCTCACAGTCCCAGGCTTATAGCCCGGCAACCGGAATATTCCGGCCAGGTGGATGCCACCATCCGTGGCCCGTTGACCTGCCTGCTGGCGATGCTTGAAGGGCGCATTGACGGCGACGCCCTGTTTTTCAGCCGGGATATCCAGATTGACGGCGATACCGAAGCCGTGGTGGCGTTACGAAACGCCATTGACGATGCCGAAATCGGCTTGAAGGATGATTTTTTATCGCTGTTCGGCAAATTCTCCAGGCCGGCCAAATCACTTGTCGGCGCGGCGGAACGGCTGGCCGGATTGGCGGCACGGGACCTTGAAACCCTTCGTCAGGCGGTAATCGCACCGTCCATGCGACGCCATGAAACGCAAGAAACCAGACTAAGCGGTTTGTCTGACCGATTGGATGCCGCCGAAGGACGCGCCCGGAAAACCAGGGGATCCAGGGCATGACCGGGGCGCTGGAACTGGTCTGCCCGGCCGGCACCCCGGCGGCGTTGCGGGCGGCGGTGGCGGCCGGGGCCGACTGCGTTTATCTGGGCTTTCGGGATGAAACCAATGCGAGGAATTTTCCCGGGCTGAACTTCAACCGCGATGAACTGGCCGAAGGCATCGAGACGGCCCACCGGCAGGGTGTCAAAATACTGGTCGCCATCAATACCTATCCGGAAGCCGGCAACCCCGCACCGTGGCGTCTGGCGGTCGATGACGCGGCCCGGCTGGGGGCTGATGCGGTAATCCTGGCCGACATCGGGTTGCTCGACTATACGGCCAACAAACATCCGCATCTGCGGCGTCACTTGTCGGTCCAGGCCTCGGCCTCCAACCCTGAATCGATCAATTTCTATCAGCGCCAGTTCGGCATCAAGCGGATCGTCCTGCCGAGGGTCCTGACCGTCGCCGAAATTGCCCGCCTGAACCGGCAAATCGATATCGAGACCGAGGTGTTCGTATTCGGCGGACTGTGCGTGATGGCCGAGGGGCGCTGCGCCCTGTCCTCGTACGCGACGGGAATTTCGCCAAACAAGAACGGCGCCTGTTCGCCGGCCAGCCATGTCCGGTACGAGGAAACCGGCGACCGGCTGATTTCCAGGCTGGGCGATTATGTCATAAATGAATTTTCAACCGATGAGCCGGCCGGATATCCGACCCTGTGCAAGGGCCGTTTCGTGACCAATGGCAAGGCGTCCTATCTGTTTGAGGAACCGACCAGCCTAAGCGCCGTGAAGCTGCTGCCGGAACTGGTATCGGCGGGTGTCACGGCGTTGAAAATCGAGGGGCGGCAACGAGGTCGGGCCTATGTCAAGGCGGTAGTGACGTCGTTCAGGCGGGCCGTCGATGCGGTATCGCAGGGCGAAACGCCGCCACCCATGGATTTGTCTTCGTTGAGCGAGGGCGGTCGCCAGACCACCGGCGTATACGAGAAGAAATGGCGATAAAGAAATCCCCCCGCACGGCGACTCCGAAGCTTTCTCTTGGTCCGCTGATGTTCAACTGGCCGGCTGAAAAATGGCGTGATTTCTATTTTCGCATCGCCGATGAGGCCGCCGTCGACAGCGTATATATCGGCGAGGTCGTCTGTTCGAAACGGCTTCCGTTTATCGAGCCGCATCTGCCCGATGTGATCGAACGGTTGCGGAACGCCGGCAAGGAAGTCGTGCTATCGACCCTGGCGCTGGTAATGACCGACCGCGAACTGGATCAGATTCGCGGCACCACCGCCGCCGAAGATTTCCTGATCGAAGCCAATGATGTATCGACGGCGTCATTGCTGTCCGGTCGACCGCATGTCATCGGTCCGCTGGTCAATGTTTACAATGAAGGAACGCTGGAATTTTTCGCCCGTATGGGGGCGAAAAGGGTTTGCCTGTCCGTCGAACTGGCCGCCCCGACCATCAGGACGCTGGCGGGCAAGGCCGGCGACCTGGACCAGGAAATCGAGATCATCGTATTCGGGCGTCTGCCCCTGGCCGTTTCGGCGCGATGCTATCACGCCCGCGCCCACAATCTTCACAAGGACGGATGCGAGTTCGTCTGTGCCGAGGACCTGGACGGGATGGACTTGCAAACCCTGGACAACACCCCCTTCCTGGCCGTCAATGGCACCCAGACCATGTCCTGGTCATGTTGTAATTTGCTGGCCGAATTGGCCGAAATGCGGGAAATGGGAATAGGATGCTTCCGGCTATCGCCGCAAAACGTGGACATGGTCGCCGTCGCGCAAATATTCCGCGACGTCATCGAGGATCGTTCGGAAGCCGCTGAAGCCGCTGACCGCCTGGCAAGGCTGGTGCCGGAATTCAAATTCTCCAACGGCTATTTTCACGGTACCGAAGGCGGCGATTTTATCGCGGTTTGAATATGTGCTAAAAATCAGGTATTTCGATGCCGCTTTGCCGCAATTGCCCGGCCAGGGCGGCTTTCAGGCGGGCCAGGCCCTCGTCATTTAACGATTCGCAGCGCGCCACCAGCACCGCCTGGGTGTTTGACGCCCGCAACAGCCACCAGCCGTCATCCGATTGCACCCGGACGCCATCCATATCGTGTACGGCGATGCCGGTGACGGATTCAAGCCGTTCGGCGACTTCCTCTACGACCGCGAACTTCCTGTCTTCCGCACAGTCGAAGCGGAGCTCCGGTGTGTTGACCATCTGCGGCATGGCATCGAGCATGTCGTCCAGGCTTTCATCGGAACAGCTGATAATGGACAGCAGCCTGACGGCGGCGTACAGGGCGTCGTCGTAGCCGTAATAGCGGTGCTTGAAGAAAATATGGGCGCTCATTTCGCCGGCCAGCGGCGCGTTTTCCTCGACCATTTTCGATTTTATCAGCGAATGCCCGGTTTTCCACATGATGGCGTTGCCGCCCATGCGGGTTATTTCGTCGAAAAACACCTGCGAGGCCTTGACGTCCGCGATAATCGTGGCGCCGGGCAGGTCGGCCAGCACTTCCCGGGCCAGAATCACCATCATCTGATCGCCCCACAGGACCCGCCCCCGGCTATCGACAAGGCCGATGCGATCACCATCACCGTCGAAGGCGAAACCAAGATCGCATTTTTGTCTTATTACGGTATCCTTGAGCTGCTCCAGGTTGGCCTCGACCGTCGGGTCGGGATGATGGGCGGGAAAGGTGCCGTCGATAGTTTCATTGAGCAAGATATGTTCGCCGGGCAATCCGGCGACCAGTTTGACCAGGGCCTCGCCGGCCGAACCGTTACCGTTGTCCCAGGCCACCTTTAACGGTTTGTCGCCCCGGAAATCCTGCAACAACCTGGCCACGTATTCATCGAACACGGGGTGATCCAGGGCCTCGCCAATGCCGTTTTCCGGCGTCACAAAATCGCCTGTCGCGACGATCTGTCCCAGTTTCTGGATATCCTGACCGAAAAATGATTTCCCGCCGAGCGACATTTTAATGCCGTTGTAGTCCGGCGGATTATGCGAACCGGTAATCATGATGCCGGCATCGGCCTTAAGCATGTGGGTCGCGTAATACAACATCGGGGTAGGCCCCAGGCCACTGCGATAAACCGTCAGCCCGCTCGAACGGAGGCCCTCGACCATGGCCGCTTCCAGTTCCGGCGACGACATCCGGCCATCATAGCCGACCACCGCCGTTTTACCGCCTTGCCGAGCGGCGATGCTGCCAAGCGCCCGGCCAATGACCGCTACATCTTCGGCGCTCAGGGTTTCACCGACGATTCCACGGATGTCATATTCCCGCAGGATGGATTGATCCAGTTGTTGGCGCTCAGACATGACAATTATGACCCTTGTTGTTCGGTGGCGCGACCGATGCAGTGATAACTGAATCCGGCCTGCCGCATTTCTTCGGGGATATATATGTTACGGAGATCGACCAGTATGGGCGTTTTCATCAATGATTTAACCCGTTCCAGATCGAGCGCCCGGAAGGTATTCCATTCGGTGATAATCACCAGTACGTCGGCGTCCTGCAAAGGCTGGTAGGCGTCTTCGCACCACTCGACATTATCCAGCATTTTTTTGGCCTCGTTCATACCTTCCGGATCATAGGCGCGTATTTTCGCCCCGTTCCGTTGCAGGGCCGGCAGAATATCCAGGCTGGGTGAATCCCGCATGTCGTCGGTGTTGGGCTTGAACGTCACCCCGAGGACGGCGACGGTCTTGCCGTCCAATGAGCCGCCACAGGCCGCAATGACGCGCCCGGCCATGCTTTTCTTGCGCTTTTCGTTTGCTTCGACCACGGCTTCGATAATTCGCAACGGACTACCCGCGTCTTGCGCCGTGTGAACCAGGGCCAGGGTATCCTTGGGGAAGCACGAGCCCCCGTATCCCGGCCCGGCGTGCAGGAATTTGCCGCCGATACGGCCATCCAGGCCAATGCCCTTGGCTACATCCTGCACATCGGCGCCGACTTTTTCGCAAAGGTCGGCGATCTCGTTAATGAAAGTGATTTTGGTCGCCAGAAACGTATTGCCGGCGTATTTTGTAAGTTCCGCCGTGGCCCGTTTGGTAAACAGTATCGGCGTCTCGATCAGATAGAGCGGGCGGTACACCTGTCTCATTACTTCCCGCGCCCGCTCGCTGGAAGTGCCGATGACCACCCGGTCCGGGCGCATGAAATCATTGATGGCGGCGCCTTCACGCAGGAATTCCGGATTGGAAACCACGTCAAATTCACCATCCGGGCGAATTTCACGGATAATGCGCTCGACCTCGACGCCGGTGCCCACCGGAACCGTAGATTTCGTGACAACCACCGTATAGCCATCCATGGCCGCGGCAATTTCCCTGGCGGCGGCATAAACGTATGACAGGTCGGCATGGCCGTCACCGCGCCGCGTCGGCGTGCCGACGGCGATAAAAACGGCATCGGCGTCCCTGACCGATGCCGACAGGTCGGTGGTAAAGGTAAGGCTGCCGGTCCTGACGTTCTTGGCCACCAGGTCTTCCAGGCCGGGCTCGAAAATCGGCATGATTCCCTGGTGCAGACTATCGATTTTGCCCGCGTCCTTATCGACGCAGACTACATCGACGCCAAATTCCGAAAAACAGGCCCCGGAAACCAAACCGACATAACCGGCACCAATCATCGCGATACGCATGGGCGTTCCTAAACTGGAAGTTATGAATAATTACGGTAAAAAAACACGAAAAATCAAGGCTTAAACATATTTCTTTAACATTTCGGCGACACCCGGGCCAAGGTCATCGCGGGCCATGGCAAACGCCACGTTGGCTTCCAGAAATCCGAGTTTCGAGCCACAGTCGAATCGTTTGCCGTCGAAACGAAGACCATGAAACGGTATATCCGGAATGGTCTTGGCCAACGCGTCGGTTAACTGGATTTCACCGCCGGCCCCCTCGCCCTGATGGCTTAAAT
>VAPM010188957.1_pt1 | contig 17635 bp, 12 predicted proteins | sample 3395091 | NCBI WGS metagenome assembly VAPM01 (sample SAMN08290445, study PRJNA428436) | hydrothermal vent metagenome | isolation source: Deep-sea hydrothermal vent chimney 3 | place: Pacific Ocean: Juan De Fuca Ridge | reverse complement strand
TTACCTTGTAAACTGCTGCTATTACCTTGCAAAATACCCGTGTTTACGGTGGTGCCTCCAGTGTAAGTATTATTTCCCGTAATAAGCAGTGCTCCCGAACCTTGCTTGGTCAGATTACCATTACCATTTATATTACCTGCATAGGATAAAGTGGTATTACCATCAACATCAAAGGTACCACCACCGGAGTTAACCGTGACACCTCGAAAGGCATTAAGCGTGAAGTTCGTTGTAGTTTTCAGTATACCTTGGTCAAAGTTTAAAAAATTAGCGGTGGTTGATGATGGTGCAGGGCCTAAGTCATTGTCGGAAGAAATAATTAAAGTAGAGTTATTAATATCATTTTTTCCAAAAACATTTATCTGGTATGAAGCAAAGGTAGTATTAGTAGTGCCATGATTAATACCAGTAGTACCTGTTACTGTTGGGAAAAATCGAAACTGTAGGGTAGAAGCAGCTCCAATGTAATAAATACCTCCTTGTGTCGGTGCATTAGTCGTCCATGAAAAAGGGTTAAGACTTATATTATTATGAATTTGCCCAGAAAAAAGACCTATATTATTAGGGGAACCTGTTTGAACTGTACCTCGAGGTATCCATGCCACATACTCTTGAATGATACAGTTGGGGCAGAAATTTTGATTTGTAAAGGTAATGTTAGCATTACCTATTAATGAAAGAGAACTTCCTGCCGAGACATTGGCAATATTGCCAGAAAAATTACCCGAAGTAACACTGGTAAATAAAGGGTTACTAATAGTCATAAAACCATGAATATTATTGTAATCTACGTTACTACTAAGGTTTGTTGCAAACCCTGAACTACAATAAAACCACAACAGGTAAAAAACTAGCCAGGCTATTCGATATGATATTTTCATAGTGATGTTTTCATTTTTTATATGTATTCGAATTAGCCTGGAGTTGGTGAATAATTGATTATTAAATAGTCGCCTAGTTTTCTCCAGATGGTTTTAATATAACTTCATATTTTTTTAAATTAATAGTTAGAGGAGGAAGGTTTTTATCATGATCAATTTTAAATATTGATTTCCACTGGGATTTGTCAAGATCCCTGTAGGCAGCAAGTACGGCTATAAAATTACTTTTTCTTTGGATTTCAAAAACTTTGTTAAGAATTTTTTGCCCCGGTATTATTTCAAGTTCCTTTCTGTATAATAAATCTTGAGCCAAAATAGTCTTGTCATTTTCATACAAGGTAAAAAAATCGTTTTTATCAAAAGTATCAATATGCGTCAATTGGTAGATGCGAAGAACAATGGGAGAAGCTCTGTTCTTATAATCTGGATTAAGGTTTTCAGTAGCGATAATGTTTAAGTCTATAGGAATGGAAGTTTTTGGTGTACTACAAGCGGAAAGCATTAAAATGCTGAGAAAAATAAAAAAAAAATTGAAATAGGAGTAGGTCTGTTTCACTTAATTGGCCTTATTTGTTAAAAATACAAAAAATTTAGCACCTTTCATAACGACTAAAAAATAGTTGACACTTTTAACGTAGGTTAGATGAGATTATCAAGCGTAGCGCGATAACGTCTCCGACATGTAGCATAACCTTTGTCGGATGACGTTATCGCTTATCCAACCTACAAATAAACTTAACGTGTAAACTGAAGAATGAAAGATGCCAAAAACTTTCATTATTACTAATTCTATAGTAGAAGAAGGTTTATATCTATAGTTTTGAAGTAAGTAAAAAATATTGCTTATTTCCTCGTTTATAGTCTATGCTCTTTTAGTATGTTTATTACTCAATTAGATTGATTATGCCATTAATACTCACAATACAGTCAATAGAAGGGCAAGCTTGTGTTGAAGACAATAAGGTCATTATTGGTGAAGGTGGAGGGTCTATTGGACGTTCTGATAGTAGTTCTTTGGTGTTACCCGATGAAAATAAACTAATTTCAAGGTGCCATGCAAAAATTGACTATATAGATGGTAAATATATTCTTTCTGATAACAGCCTAGCGGGTTGCTATATTAATAATGCGACTACCCCCCTTAATAATACTGATATTGAATTGCTTGATGGTATGCTTATCGGTATTGGATGTTACGATATTTTAGTGAGTATTTCTAATACTTCAGATATTAGTGGGGCTGAATTTGAAGGACAAGATGTTTTTTCTTCATTATTGCAACAGAGTGATCAAAGTCTGTCTGCATCTGCTTTTCCGGCATCTGGTTCTGTTCTAGATTCCGGTGCAATAGTGCAAACAGAAAGTAATTCTTTGCTTGATTCAGTTGATGATGGTTTTGTCGATCCATTTGCTAATGAAAGCCAGCAGCACACGGCAACTAATGAGCTGTTGAATAGTGCTGGAAATGAATTGGCTAATTTTGATTCAGAATTGTTGGCCGAAAATATTTCCAACTTAAATGATAGCTATATTCCGCCTTCAGTAGAGGAAGTTTCAACTGATTCGGATCAAATGCCAGATGATTTTAATTTTGAGGATTTATTTGATACACAAGCTGTTGAGACTTCTGTAGATATTAAATTATTGAAGCAAGAAAAATCAACTTCTCCAGTCGTAAATAATGAGCAGCCGGATGATCAGGTTGTTACGGAAGAAAAAGTAAAGATAGCTACTAAACCTGAAGAACAGCCGTTACCTATACAAAAAACTCAGGTGCAAAATAGTTCACTTGACAGTTCTTTATTTCAATGCTTTTTAACTGGAGCGGGGATTGAAGCTGAAAAATTTGAGTTGGTTGATTTAGACCGAAAAATGTCAGCTATTGGTGGAATGTTTAGGCAGTTTGTGGAGAGTACTATCTCTGTACTGAGAAGTAGGGCGGAATTTAAAAGTTTGTTTAGAGTTTCTGTCACCACTATTAAAAGAGCTGATAATAACCCTTTAAAGTTTTCTGTTACCACAGATGAAGCATTAAAACATTTAATTAATGATGGGCAAGGTGGTTTTAAGCCTTCAACTGAATCTATTGATGAAGGATTTAATGATTTATTAAACCACCAATTAGCCATGCAAGCAGGTATTCAAGCTTCATTATCTGATATTTTAGAACAATTCAACCCTGCTAATATTGAAAAGCAATATGAGGAAGGGCTGGTTCTGCAAAAAAAATCTAAATGTTGGGAAAAATATAATAAGCTCTATGCTAAATTGTCTGAATCAGCAGTAGATGATTTTTTTGGTGATGCATTTTCAGAGGCGTATGAGAAGCAGATGAAACAATTGAAACCTTAACATCTATTTTGCGTAAAATTAAGTTAGGTTTATAGTTAAATTCAATATAAGTTGGTTAATGCATTATGGCACAGAGTAACAGAGTAGTATGGTCTGAAGGGATGTTTTTAAGACCCCAGCACTTTCAGCAACATGATCGTTATGTCGAGAGTTTTATAAAGGGACATAGTCAAGGTTTTCAAGCTTATCATTGGGGACTTGCTAAGTTAAAAGTTGATATGCGTTTATTAGCCATGGGCCAGTTTGCTTTGGCTGAATGTGCAGGAGTTTTTCAAGACGGCACTCCCTTTGAATTGCCAGAACAAGATAATTTGCCAACTCCCATTGAAATACCCGAAGAGATTCAGGATTGTATTGTTTATTTGTCTTTCCCTGCAAGACTGGAAGGTTCTATTGAAGTTGATAGTGATCAAAAACTTAATACACTTGCCCGCTATCATGCTTTAGAAACAGAAGTAAAAGATCACAATACGGCATCTAATGAGGTTTCTCCTGTTATTATTGGGCAGCTACAAACACGATTAATGTTAGAGCCGCAAGAACGGGCGGGTTATATTTGTCTTGGAATAGCGCGAATTATTGAATCACGTAGTGATAAAAATATCGTATTGGATGAAGAATATATTCCACCGCTGATTAACTGTATGGCGGTTAATAGAATTAAAAACTATATTAAAGAAGTTTGTGGTTTATTGCATACTCGAGGGGTGGCTCTGGCTGGGCGTGTTTCGGAATCTGGGCGTGGAGGCACAGCGGAAATATCAGATTTTTTATTACTGCAGGTGGTTAACCGTTTGGAGCCTCTATTTGAACATTTACAACATTTACCTACCATTCACCCTATTGATTTATATCAAATAGCCATACAAGTAGCAGGTGAGTTATCCACTTTTACTAAACCAGGGAAACGCCCTGTAAGCTTGCCTGAATATAAACATGAGGACCTTAAACAGACTTTTAGCTATGTGATGGAAGAAATCAGAGACTGTTTGAGTATGGTGTTAGAACAGAATGCAATTCCACTGCTATTAACACCGCCTAAATATGGTACACGAGCAGCCAAAATTCCTGATCCTAATTTACTTAAAGATGCATTTTTTGTTTTGGCAATTAACGCTCAAATACCATCAGAACAGTTAAGAAGTTCATTTCCTGGGCAAGTTAAAATAGGGCCGGTGGAACAAATTCAGCAGTTAGTGCGGTCAGCATTACCAGGAATTACTGTTAATTCATTACCTGTTGCGCCGCGACAAATACCTTATCATGCAGGTTTTTCTTATTTTGAATTAAATAAGCACAGTGAATTATGGAAACAAATGTTTACATCTGGTGGATTTGCAATCCATATAGCGGGTGATTTTCCAGGTTTGGAAATCGAGTTTTGGGCAATAAAAAACGGGTGATAAAGTGAATCAAGACGACCCTTTCGGTAATTATTTAGACGAAGATAAAACGGTTTTAAAACCTTCCCCTGGTAGGCGAGCCAGACAAAACCCAAAACCAGAACCGCAGCTTCCAAAAACTGAAGCAAAAACTATGGTTGATGGTGGAGATGTTGAGTCTCATCATACTTTAGATGTTGATTATACTCAGAACCCACTTGTTTATCATGCACTCTCACTTTTTGCTTTGATAACACAGTTAAGAAACACAGCCTCTCATGATGACCCTGCTGGATTGAGAAATGTCGTTATTAATGAGATTAAACGGTTTGATCAACAAGCGCTGCAAGCAGGTTGTCTGGCAGAACAAGTGCAAACAGCACGTTATGCATTATGCTCATTAATTGATGAAGTGGTTTTAAATACACCTTGGGGAGGGAATAGTATCTGGACCACTCAAGGGATGTTAATTACCTTTCATAAAGAAGCTTGGGGTGGGGAAAAATTCTTTCAAGTACTTGATAAAATAATATCTCAACCAGGAACCTATTATAATTTACTTGAGTTTTTCTATTATTGTTTAAGTTTAGGTTTTGAAGGTAAATTCAAAATTCAACAACAAGGACAAAATAAACTTTATGATATTCGTGAAAATCTGTATCAAGTATTACAACGACATAAAGGTGATTTTGAAAAGGATTTATCCATTCACTGGAAAGGAATAACAGATAAAAGGAATGTGCTAACACGGTTTATTCCATTATGGCTTATTGCTTTAGTTTCTTCAGCGGTGCTTGTGTTGATCTATATTGCTTTTCTCTATGCTATTAATCAAGATTCAGGCATTCAAATTGGGCAGCAATATACGGTGAGTGATGGACTGAATGTGAGACGTGTTGTCAAAGTAATACAGCCAGTGCAAGATACAGTGGAGCCAGAGGTTCCACAATTAACCATTGTTGAACAAATTAAACAGTTTTTACAACCAGAAATTGAGCAAAATAAAGTTGCTGTTATAGAGAGTAATGGTGAGGGTATTATTAGAATTATTGCCAAAAACTTTTTTGCTTCAGGTAGTGATGTTATCCAGGCCAAATATTTAGCGTTAGTGTCCAGGATTAGTAAGGCACTGGAAATAAGTGACGGACAGATTACTGTGGTTGGACATACTGATAATGATCCCATCTTTACTGTTAAATATCCTTCTAATTGGGTTTTATCCCAAGCAAGGGCTCAAACGGTAGCCAATATTTTGCTTAAAAATGTAGCGAATAAAAATAGAGTCATAGCCGAAGGACGAGCAGATACACAAAGCCTGGTTCCAAATAACTCAGCGGCAAATAAAGCAATAAATCGACGTGTTGAAATTATTTTTTAAGGATTGAAAATGAATAAAATATTGAGTTTTTTAAAAAATAAGTGGGTTATTCAATTCTTGGGTGTTCTCGCCCTGGGTATTTTAATTTGGTTTATTGGACCGTTGATTTCTATAGCTGGAACTGCTTTTTTAGAATCAACATTGGCCCGAATCATCGCTATTTCTGTTATTGCTATTATTTGGCTTTTCATTGTTTTAATCGTGCAAATTAAAACGAATAAAGCTAACGCTCAAATGGTTGATGATTTGTCTGCTGAAGATAATAACGCTGCCGAGCATGATGTCAATTATGAAGTAGATGAGCTCAAAGGGAATTTTGATTCGGCATTGCAAACACTGAAAAAAACAGGTAGTAAAACACATCAAGGGAAACATTATTTATATGACTTGCCTTGGTACATTATTATTGGCCCTCCTGGTTCAGGTAAAACAACCGCTCTTCTCAATTCTGGCTTAGAGTTTCCGTTGGCTGATCGGTTAGGAAAAAATGCCATTCGAGGAGTGGGGGGGACCCGAAATTGTGATTGGTGGTTTACAGATCAAGCAGTATTACTAGATACCGCTGGCCGATATACCACACAAGATAGTCATGAGTTGCTTGATAAAACTGCATGGTCAGGCTTTTTAGACCTATTAAAAAAACATAGACCTCGTAGGCCTCTTAATGGGGTTATTGTGGCCATGAGTTTGTCAGATTTATTGGTTTTGACAGAAGAAGAAAGAAGGCAGCATGCACAAGCAATCCGGAACCGAATTGAGGAGCTAACAGAGCGTTTAGGTGTTCGTATTCCAATATATATGTTGTTCACTAAAGTTGATCTAATTGCTGGTTTTACTGATTTCTTTGCAGACCTGGGTAAAGATGAGCGATCCCAAGTGTGGGGAGTAACTTTTGCAGATAATGAAGAGCAAGGCAAGAATAACTTGTTACAAGTTAAAGCTGAATACGGTGCTTTATTACAAAGGTTAAATGATCGACTAAAACCACGTCTGCAAGAAGAACGTGATCTCAATAGACGGAATCTGATTTTTGGTTTTCCACAGCGGATGGCGATGTTACAAGAACCACTTACTCAGTTTATTGATGAATGTTTCTCTGTTAACCGCTATCAAAGTGCACCGCTATTAAGAGGCATCTATTTAACTAGCGGTACACAAGAAGGGACACCTATAGATAGGTTAATGGGCGTTTTGGCAAAAACATTTCGTCTCGAGCGCACTGTAACACCTGTTTTTAGTGGTAAGGGAAAAAGCTTTTTTTTAACAAGGTTATTGAAAGATGTCATTTTTGCTGAATCTGAACTGATTGGCCTGAATGTAAAAGTCGAATCTCGGCGGGTATTAATATATAGACTGTTTTATGCATCAGTTATTGGTATAACACTTGTTTGCGCTGGTTTATGGACAAATAGCTATATGCAAAACCAGCAGTTGCTTAAACAGTATTCTAATAAGGTAAAAACATACAATGCCTTAGGTAAGTATAAATCAACAGCATCAATGGACGTACCTGAATTGTTGAAAAAAATGAATGCATTACATGATGTTGTTGATGTTTATCCAGAAAAAAATGTAGCATGGACTGTTGGTTTTGGGTTGTATCAAGGTGATAAGCTTAGAGAGCTGGCAGAGTCTAACTACCATAAGCAACTTAAGAATCATTTTTTACCGGTGATTAAAGCACGCCTAGAGCAAAGGATGTTAGGGCAAGAATCTAATAATGTAGAAGTGTTATATCAGTTATTGCGTGTCTATTTGATGTTTGCAGACAAGGAAAAAGCGAATGCTCAGGTTATACGCCCCTGGATAAGTGTTGATTGGGAAAATCGCTACCCTGCAAGCTCACAACAACAATTAAATTCACATCTGGATGCTTTGCTAAAACTTGATTTACCCGTATTGACATTAAATGACAGCTTAGTAAAAGAAGTTCGCAATATCTTGACCCAAATTCCTATTGCTCAACAAGTCTATATGCGAATTAAAGGTAACGCGCTAGAAAAGCATGATCAGGATTTTATTTTAGCGAGTGAACTAGGTTCATCAGGCAGTAAAGTCTTTGCCATAGCCAATGGCCAAATTGAAGATCAAGTTATTCCTGGTTTATTTACTTATAAGGGATTTCATCAGGTATTTTTAGATGCCAGTAAAGATCTAGCTAAACAGACTGTTGAGCAGCGGTGGGTACTTGGGACAGGTAGTTTTGTGGGAGGCCAAGACCTCAATGTCTTAGAAACAAAGTTATTTAATTATTATTATGTAGAGTACATCAAAAGATGGGATAACTTGTTAGCTAATTTGAAAATAACACGGGCTGCAAATATAAATCAATCAGTAGAAATTTTAGAAATAGTATCAGGTTATGACTCTCCTTTGCGGCGTTTATTAGAAGCAGTGGAACGAGAAACCCGCTTAACACGTATTGCTACTAATCCACTCGATAAGTTAAAGCAGGGGGCAGGAAAAATTTCTCAAAGTTCAAAAATGCTAAAATTACTAAGTAAAGCCAAGGCTGTGGGTAGTAAGTCGTACACATTTGACCGTACAGGGGAACAGGTTGAAAAATATTTTTCTCGTTTAAATGAACAGGTTAAAAAAGGCGTATCAGGTAGTTCGCCGCTTGATCAGATTATTGCTGATTTAAGTGTGCTATACGGCATGATGGCTGATTTGGGAAGTACTTCTGATGCGAATGCTGCTTTAGATCTCGCCAAACAAGGAGGCGGCGGTGAAGTTATTGCAAAAATATTAAGGCAATCTGCACGTCAACCAGAGCCGGTAAAAACATTAGTAAAAGAATTAGCCTCAGGTAGTCAAGGGTTAATTATGGGAGGAGTTAGATCTCAGCTTAATAGAAGTCTGCAAACTGAAGTAGTGGCCAGTTGTAATTTAAGTATTAAAGGGCGGTATCCAATATCTAAAGACTCCAAGAATGACATCACTTTACAGGATTTTGGGAGTTTTTTCTCACCAGGAGGTGTAATGGATCAATTTTTTAATACCCAGTTAAAAGACTTTGTTGATACATCTCGACGGCAGTGGCGTGTTATTTCGCAGCATAATAAAACGGCTGGAATTTCTCGTTCAACTTTAACCCAGTTTCAATATGCGGCAAAAATTAAAGAAGTATTTTTTAGTAGTGGAGGTGATCTACCAAAAGTCCAATTTGAACTAAAGCCTGTATTTTTAGATGCTACAGCCTCCAAGTTTTGGATTAACCTTGAAGGGCAGCAGTCTAATTACCGTCATGGTCCCACTCGGTCAGTTCGGTTTACCTGGCCGGGGCCTAATTCTGGGCTAGTGCGCTATGGTTTTGAGACACTGGATGGCCGACAATCTAGTGGCTCTGAAGAAGGGGCATGGGCATGGTTCAAATTATTGAATAAAATGCAGGTGAAAAAATCATCGACTAACAGCTATTTAATTACCTTTAAGCTGGGGAGTTTAACGGCTAAATATGAGTTAAGAGCGAGTAGTGTTATTAACCCATTTTCGTTTAATGAACTCACAGCATTTCATTGCCCAAGCAGGATTTAAACATGGAGTTAGTCAACAAATCAGGGTTTTATGGAAAACTACCTGTGCTGGGTGATTTTGTTTCACGTCAACTTCCTAATGATTTTATTTTATCTTGGGATAAATGGTTACAGAGTTCATTGGCCGTCAGTAAAGAAAAACTTGCTAGTGACTGGATGCAGGCTTATTTAACAAGCCCCATCTGGCGCTTTGCTTTATCGCCGGGTTTATGTGGAAATGATGCCTGGCTGGGTATCGTGATGCCTAGTGTTGACAGGGTTGGGCGCTATTTTCCTTTAACAATAGCCTGCAAAGTTCCGTGTCATTATTCTCTAATAGATTTTTTTGTTAAAGCTAACCCTTGGTTTTATGCCGCTGAAGCAGTTGCTATTTCAGCGTTGGAGGATGATTTATCTATTATAGACTTTGAACAAATGGTTCGGAAAATTAGTTTATTAGCAGTCAAACAGTCACAACAGAAGGAGATTGATTTAACACTCACCTCAATACTCTTCTCAGAATATAGCAATGAAACTGTACAAGTTAACAACCTTAATACTCAGCTAGCCACATTGCTAAAAGCAAATACAGAAGGCTGTAGTTTATGGAGTACTGCTGGCTCAGAACAGATAAGACCTGGATGTATGGTTTTAAAAGGCATGCCAGCAGTGAGTATTTATACAGGGTTTATAACAGGTAAATTTCAACAACAAGAGTGGCACCTTAGCCAACAGTTTTTAGAAAAAAATACTGACTCAGAAATAATTGTAGCGAAAGAATTATTGCCTGAGCTAGAACAAGGAAAACAGTTGGAGGCAGAAAATCCGAGGGATAAAGTTTTAATAAATGCTATTTATTCATCGCCAGAGCAAAGAGCTTCAGTAGAAACATTTTGGCGCTCATTTTCTAAAACAGATAAAGGTAATTTAAGAAGGTTAAATGAAGATGCGATACTGGACCGTCCAGATTTAGGCTTATGGACAGTAGCTGATGGAATGGGAGGGCATCAAGCAGGGGACCTGGCAAGTAGAACACTTATTCATGCCTTGAATAAACTATCATACGATAGCAGTTTAGAGACTTCTTTAAGCAAAGTTAAAGAGGCTATAAATACAGTTAACACTGAATTAAGAGCAATATCTGAAGTTAGTTATGAGCAGCAAATTATTGGTAGTACAGTTGTAACATTAGTAGCGAGTCCAGATTACTTTGCTTGTTTGTGGGCGGGTGATAGCCGGCTATATCGTTTGCGAGATAAGAAGCTGGTTCAGTTAACGGTTGATCATTGTGAACAAGATGAAGAAGTTGATTTACTGGATAATTATTCTGCTAGTACTTTAAAGCAAAATAATGTGATTACACGAGCAGTTGGTGCTTTTGATAAATTAGAGCTTGATTGTCAAATTATCGATACTAAAAAGGGTGATCTTTATTTATTAAGTAGTGATGGTTTGGATAAAGAAATGACATTTAAAGAAATTGAGCTGGTATTAAATAACAATATATATAGTGATAGTGTTGAAGTATTGCTTGAAACTGTTTTGAGCCGAAAAGGGCGAGATAATATTAGTGTTATTCTGATTGAAATTATGCGTTAAAAGGCTATATTATTAATACTTGGTTGTGATAAAGTAAGTGTTAATAATAATTGTTTTTATTTATGCTGATAAGCCATTTACACACAGGTATGGAAATACTTATATTTTGGTACGGTTAAAATTTTAATTTTATAGAGAGTTGTTTTAATGGCAATAGAAATAGAAAAATTTTTAACAGAAATTACTCCTGAAAATATCTGTGGGGATGACCTGGAGTACGATGCAGAATTTATGGTATTGGAGCAAGAGGTTCAAGGAAAGGAAGAGCAAACGATGGGGGATTCAGTGATTGAAGCTGAACCTCCTAATTGGCGAGAAGTAAAAAAGCAAGCCGAAAAGATATTGGCTCGAACGCGTGATTTAAGGGTTTGTGTTTATTTGTTAAAAGCATTAACAGAAACAGAAGGGATACTTGGCCTTGCTGATGGCATGGCTTTACTTAAGCAAACAACAGAAAAATTCTGGCAACATGTGCATCCAGAATTAGACCCTGATGATGATAATGATCCAACCGAAAGGATTAATATCTTAATGTCTTTATGTGACTTTGACAGTTTTTTAAAGCCATTACAATATATATCCTTAGTTGAATCGAAAGCACTGGGGCGGTTTAGTTTAAGAGACATTCAAATTGCCAATGGTACAATAACTATTACTGATTCAGAAAATGAGTCAGAACCACCTCAAATGGCAGCGATTGATGCTGCCTTTCAAGATTGCGATGCTGAAATAGTTTTAGCAACAGCCAAAGCAATTAGAGATACGCAAGATAATTTGAATCAAATGGAAGCATTTATTACTGATAATGTTGGTATTAATGATGCGGCTAGTTTTACAGAATTAAGAACTTTATTGAAAGAAATTAATACTATTATTTCTGGACAAATCGAAAAATTAGGCTTAAATGATACAGAAGAAGAGAGTGATGCAGATGAAGATTCTGAAAATTATGCACAATCGGCAATATCAAAAGGGGTAAAACCTGCAGGTGGACCATTAAGTATTAATAGCAATCAAGATGTGAGTAAAGCGCTAAATTTAATTAGTGAATATTACAAAAAAAATGAACCATCAAGCCCAATACCCATGATGTTAGAGAGAGTGTCACGCTTGGTTGGCAAAAATTTTATGGAAGTTTTACAAGATATCGCACCCAATGGTGTTGAACAGGTGGATTTTTTACGTGGCATTTCAAATAATGATAACAATGAGTAGTTTGACTTGTGTTAATTTAGAGGAGAATAAAAATGGCGGAAAGTAGTCAAAAGTTTATAGCACGAAACAGGGCTCCCAGGGTTCAAATTGAATATGATGTTGAGCTTTATGGTGCGGAAAAGAAAGTTCAATTACCTTTTGTAATGGGGGTTATGGCTGACTTATCTGGTAAGCCAGCTGACCCACTGGCTCCGGTCGGTGAACGCAAAATGCTTGAAATTGATGTAGATAATTTCGATGAGCGATTAAAAGCAATGAAGCCACGCACTGCATTTAATGTGCCTAATACGATTACTGGTGAAGGAAACTTAAGTGTGGATATTACTTTTGATAGTATGGATGACTTCTCGCCAGCAGCCGTTGCCAGTAAAGTGGATGGTTTGAAGCAATTGTTAGATGCCAGAACACAGCTATCCAATTTAATGACTTATATGGATGGTAAAACAGGTGCTGAAGAATTAATTGCAAATGCAATCAGTGACCCCGCATTATTACAATCATTAGCTTCGGCACCAAAACCTGAAGATGATGCAGCAACTGATGAAACACCAGCAGAAGGAGAATAACAATGGCAGAAGCAGAAAGTACAGAGGTACAAGCAGAAGGTGAGGTTGCAGAAGCGAGTGATTTTTCCTCTCTATTAAATAAAGAATTCAAACCCAAATCAGAAAGAGCTAAGGAAGAAGTTGAAAATGCCGTTTCGACTTTGGCTGAATTTGTTCTAAAAGATACTTCAATTGTTTCAGATGATGCCTTAAATTCTATCCAGGCTGTGATTGCTAAAATTGATGAAAAATTAAGTGAGCAGGTTAATCTGGTAATGCATCATGCAGATTTTCAACAACTGGAAGGTGCCTGGCGTGGTTTGCATCATCTGGTGAATAATACTGAAACAGATGAAATGCTTAAAATTAGAGTGTTGAATATTTCTAAAAAAGAAGTAGGTAAAACACTGAAGAAGTTTAAAGGGACTGCATGGGATCAAAGCCCACTTTTTAAAAAGCTATATGAAGAAGAGTATGGCACTTTTGGTGGAGAACCTTTCGGTTGTCTAGTGGGTGATTATCATTTTGATCATTCTCCTCAAGATGTTGAGCTATTAACCCAAATTTCAAAAATTTCAGCTGCTTCTCATGCGCCATTTATAACAGGCTTGGCTCCAACAACTTTACAAATGGACTCGTGGAGTGAACTGGCGAATCCTCGAGATTTAACAAAAATATTTTCTACCCCCGAATATGCCTCTTGGCGGTCACTAAGAGAGTCTGATGATTCTAAATATTTGGGTTTAGCTATGCCACGTTTTCTGTCTCGTCTACCTTATGGTGCTGCGACAGACCCAGTGGAAGAGTTTGATTTTGAAGAAGATACTGAAGCAGCAAATAGTGCTAACTACACTTGGTCAAATGCGGCTTATGCCATGGCAACCAATATCAACCGTTCATTTAAACTCTATGGTTGGTGTTCACAAATCAGGGGGATTGAATCGGGTGGTGCGGTAGAGGGCTTGCCTGTGCATACCTTTCCAACTGATGATGGCGGTGTGGATATGAAATGCCCTACTGAAATTGCCATTACTGACCGTCGTGAAGCTGAATTGGCCAAAGCGGGTTTTATGCCTTTATTACATAAAAAGAACTCTGATTTTGCTGCTTTTATTGGTGCACAATCACTGCATAAACCGGCAGAATATGATGACCCGGATGCAACTGCTAATGCTAATCTGGCTGCCCGTCTTCCGTATTTATTTGCTACTTGCCGTTTTGCGCATTATTTGAAATGTATTGTCCGTGACAAAGTGGGTTCATTTAAAGAACGCGAGGATATGGAATCATGGTTAAACACATGGATTAGTCAATATGTATTATCAAACCCAGCCGTCGCATCAGATAAAGATAAAGCAAGAAGACCTTTAGCCGGTGCTGAAGTTGTGGTAGAAGAAGTGGAAGGAAATCCTGGTTATTATCAATCAAAATTCTTTCTTAGACCTCATTATCAGTTAGAGGGCTTAACTGTTTCATTGAGGTTAACATCCAAGCTACCTTCTCAAAAAGGATAGTTATTTAATTTTTATTTAGGAGAATATTATGATTTTAATGAAATTTGCAACAGAAATTAAAGGTGACAGTACGGTTGAAGGTCATGCGGACTGGATTACTCTCGACTCTATACAATTAGGTGTGGGCCGGTCAATATCGAGTAGTGGTGGAAGTATTGATCGTGAAACCAGTAACCCTTCCTTTTCAGAAGTATCAATTTCTAAGTCTATGGATAAGGCATCAACTGAGCTATTGATTCAAGCAACGTGCGGAAAAAGTTTAGGCAAATGTGAAATTCATTTTATTCAAACTGGTGGTGGTGATGTTAAAGACCAAGTTTATTTGAAATATGAATTATCTGAATGTATTGTAAGTTCTTATAGTGTTTCTAGTGGAGGTGAAAGGCCTACGGAAGGTATTAGTTTGTCCTTTACTCAAATCAAAACGCAATACACACGGTTTAAAGATGGTAAAGCGGCTGAAAGCGGTGATGAAAAAGGTTGGGATTTACAAAAAAACCAAACACTGTAGTTTTATTGATTGATGGAGGGTGAAAAATTACCTCCATCATATTTATCATTAAATTGGGGGGGATTAGTGGATATATCAGAACTCATTAAACAAGGATTGCTTATGGATGCACTGCAGACCGTTCAGCAACAAGTAAGGTCTAATCCAGCAGATCCTAAATTGAGAATACTACTCTGCCAGTTACAACTAATACTTGGGCAATGGGATAAAGCTAGAACACAACTGGATGTGTTAAAGGACCTGGATCCTATGTCTCAGTTTATGGTGCAAACCTATCAACAAGTATTAGTCTGTGAAGATATAAGGCGAGATGTTTTTGCTGGTAATAGGAAACCTATTGTATTTGGTGAGCCTGAACCGTGGATCGCTTTATTATTAGAAGCATTACGTGTTGAAATTGAGGGTAACGTTGAAGCTGCTAGTGAATTAAGAGCTGAGGCATTAGATAAAACGACAGTAATATCAGGGACTATTGATAATGATCCTTTTGCCTGGATTGCTGATGCAGATAGTCGTCTTGGCCCAATGCTGGAAGCTGTTGTTAATGGACAATACTATTGGGTGCCTTTTCATCGTTTATCATTAATTCAACTTACTGAACCTGAAGATTTAAGAGATTTTGCCTGGTTGCCTGCACAATTTGTTTGGGCAAATGGCGGTGAGGCATTTGGGTTTATTCCTAGTAGATATTCAGGGTCAGAAGATTCATCTGATTCATTTATTCAATTAGCTCGAAGAACAGAGTGGCTGCAAATATCACCAGAAAGCTATAAAGGATTGGGGCAACGTATGATGACAACAGATAAAAATGATTATCCACTACTGGATATTAGAGAAATTAAATTTCATTCAAACGCTGAGTAAATGAGTTAATTTATGGCTGAATTAACACCAACAGAACGTTTACAGCCTTCATTGCTAGATAGGCTGACAGATGATGAACCGTATTCTCAGCAAGAATCTAGAGAAAAGCGTGTATTATCCATGCATAGATTAAGACAGTCAGTTTTAAGAGATATTTCCTGGTTATTAAATGCTGATTCAATGGAATCCGTTGTAGATTTAACTGATTATCCTGAGGTAGCTAAATCAGTTTTAAATTATGGCATTAAAGATTTAGCGGGTAGAACGGTGGCAGGCACTAATTTAAGCTCTATTGAAAAAGCAATTAAACAAGCGATAAATATTTATGAACCCCGTATTTTGCCTAATAGTTTAACCATACAGGTCCTTTTATCTGATGAAATGAATCACCAGGCCTTAAGTTTTGATATTGAAGCAAATTTATGGGCGCAACCTTTACCATTACATCTTTATTTGCGGACAGAAATTAATAAGATAACGGGTGATATTAATTTACGTGATATGGATGGCTAATAATGGATCCTAAGCTATTAAGCTATTACAACACCGAGTTACATCATTTGCGCGAAATGGGGGGGGAGTTTGCTAAAGAATTCCCTAAAATTGCAGCTCGACTGGGTATGGATGGTTTTGAATGTGCTGATCCTTATGTAGAAAGATTACTAGAAGGATTTGCCTTTTTGGCAGCCAGAGTACAATTAAAAGTAGATGCGGAATTTCCTCGGTTCACTCAGCATTTACTGGATATGATCTATCCAAATTATAATGAACCCGTCCCATCAATGACGGTTGTCCAATTTCATGCTGATTTAGCAGAGGGTTCTCTTGCAGAAGGCTTTACCATAGAGCGGCATACTGCTTTGCGTAGTCAGATGGGTAAAGGTGAGCAAACAGCATGCGAATACAGAACGGCTCATAATATTGACTTGTGGCCTATAGAAATAACGGAAGCTGAATACTTGCCCAGTATAGGTGCTGTGGCTAATTTAGGTGTGCCGAGTTTAAGTGATTTAAAAGCAGGTGTTCGCTTACGACTTAAAACCACGGCAGGTCTTAAGTTTAATGAATTAAATTTAGATTCACTACCCATCTATTTAAGAGGAGTAGGTGAGTTGCCGATGACTTTATATGAGCAATTAATTGGTAACTCATTCGCTGTCTGTGTGCAGAGTACAGAAAAACCTATTGATCATCAATATATCATTAAGGAGCAACCCATTAGGCGATGTGGTTTTTTGGATGCGCAGGCTTTACTGGCTTATTCTCCTCGCTCATTTCAGGGCTACCGGTTATTACAAGAGTATTTTTCTTTCCCAGAACGGTTTATGTTCACTGAATTTACTGGACTTAAGCAAGCAATTAAAGACTGCAATACAGATCAGTTGGATATTATTGTTATGCTTAATCGAAGCCATGCTAAATTGATTAATGCGGTAGACGTTTCTCAATTTGCATTGTTTTGTTCACCCGCGATCAATTTATTTCCAAAACGTGTTGATAGAGTTCATGTTAATCAAAATTTATCTGAATTTCATGTAATCCCTGACCGCTCTCGGCCAATGGATTATGAAGTTTGTCAAATAACTGAAGTAACAGGTATTGGTGATGATACAAGTAAAGATGAAGAGCATCCCTTTTTACCTTTTTATCATTTTAATGAGAGCAGAGACTATTCCACTCAAATGGCCTATTACGCGTTGCATAGACAGCAACGGATGATGTCTTCCAAGCAAAAACGTCAAGGTCCAAGGTCAAGTTATATTGGTAATGAGGTTTTTATTTCCTTAGTTGATGCAAATGAAGCTCCTTATAGCCAAAACTTAAGGCAATTAAGTATAAAAACTTTATGCAGCAATAGAGATTTACCCTTACAAATGCC
>VAPM010706709.1_pt1 | contig 17691 bp, 17 predicted proteins | sample 3395091 | NCBI WGS metagenome assembly VAPM01 (sample SAMN08290445, study PRJNA428436) | hydrothermal vent metagenome | isolation source: Deep-sea hydrothermal vent chimney 3 | place: Pacific Ocean: Juan De Fuca Ridge | reverse complement strand
CAAGACTTCCGCACTGAACCGCCTCAAGACCGTGCGAGGACACATCGATGCTGTGATCCGCATGGTGGAAGAAGAGCGGTACTGCCCGGAGATCATGAAACAGGTATCTGCTCTCGAGGGTTCCCTCGAAGGCATCAATCGGGTTCTGCTTCAGAATCATGTCGAGACGTGCGTTCTCGAACACGTGCGCGAAGGCCGGTCCGAGCAGGTCGTCGACGAACTGCTCGAGACACTGCGCTATGCGCCAAGCCGCCCAGCTTCGAAAGGCACCCCGTGACCCAGATAACGCTTTCCGTCCCCGACATCTCCTGTGGCCACTGCAAGTCCTCGATCGAGGGCGCTGTTGGACCCATGGATGGGGTCACCAAAGCAGAGGTGTCGATCGGCGACCATACGGTCGATGTCGAGTACGACCCTGAGACCGTCGAGTTGGACGCCATCGTCACCGCTATCGACGATCAAGGATACGAAGTCGCAGGCCTCTGAGGCCTGCTCGATCCTCGCTCCCATCACGTATCGCTCTGTGAGTGACGCGCGCGCACGCCAGGAAGGACCCCAACATGAGTGATACAGAGATCCGGTTCGACGTCGAGGGCATGACGTGTGCGTCATGTGCCGTGCGCATCGAGCGCGTCCTCGGGAAACAGGATGGCGTCGAAACAGCCAACGTCAACTTCGCAGGCCAGGAGGCCCGTGCGACGATCACTGCGGACGCCGATCTCGAAGCACTACGGGCCGCCGTCGCCAAAATCGGGTATGACATCCACGAGATCGATCCCGAAGACGACGATCGCAACATGACCGAGCGCTACGACGCCGAGGCGAAGTACCAACTCCGCAACGTTTCTGGCGCTGCGGCTCTGACGCTGCCGCTCGTGCTCCTGGCCTGGTTCGGCCCCTCAGCACTGTGGGCCGAATGGCTCCAGTTCGCCATCACAACGATCGTGGTGTTCTACTTCGGATCTCAGTTCCACAAGGCTACGTGGAAGCAGGTCAAGTCGATGTCGCCAGCCATGGACACGCTGATCAGCACCGGCACGCTCTCAGCATGGCTGTTCTCCACCTACGTGCTCCTATCGGACACGTTCACGACCGTCGGAACCGAGGGTGACCTGTTCTTCGAGACGGCTGCGGTCATCATCTCACTGATCCTCCTCGGCAGATACTTCGAGGCGAGGGCCAAGGGCCAGGCATCGAATGCGATCGCGAAACTCGCCGAGCTCGGTGCCAAGCAGGCACGGGTAATCCGCAACGGTGAGGAAGTTCTCGTTGATCCGATCGAGCTGGCGCCAGGTGAGATCGTCGTCGTCCTTCCCGGCGAGAAGGTACCTGCCGACGGCGTTGTCGTCGCGGGCCGCTCCGGAGTCGATGAGTCGATGCTCACCGGCGAAAGCGTGTCGGTGACCAAGGAACCGGGCGCGAACGTCTTTGGAGCCACGGTCAACCAGCAGGGTCGTCTCGAGATCGAGGTCACAGAGGTCGGCCCCAACACGGCTCTCAGCCAGATCATGAAACTCGTCGCCGATGCACAGGCGACCAAAGCACCCGTTCAGAAGCTTGCCGATCGGATCTCGGGCGTGTTCGTCCCGATCGTCATCACGGTTGCCCTGATCGTCTTCGTCATATGGATGATCGTCACCGGTGACATATCGCGATCCATGAGCAGCGCTGTGGCAGTCCTGATCATCGCATGCCCATGCGCGCTCGGTCTCGCCACCCCAACAGCGATCATGGTTGGGTCGGGACGTGGCGCAGAGATGGGTGTGCTCTTCAAGAACGCCCAGGTGTTCGAGAGAGCCAAGGGTGTCGACACCGTCGTCTTCGACAAGACCGGCACGCTCACCCGTGGCGCAATGACGCTCGTTGACACCGTGACCAACGGTGACCGGGCGGAGTTCCTCAAACTTGCGGGTTCTCTCGAGTCCGGTTCCGAACATCCGATCGGCAAGGCCGTCGCCCTCGGAGCCGAGGAAGAGGACATCGACCTCGAGCCGGTGGTGGACTTCGAGTCGATCCAGGGCATGGGAGCTCGCGGCATGGTCTCGGGCAAGACCGTCGTGGTCGGCAAACCCGCTCTCTTCTCGGAGTCCGGCTTCACCGGCGTCGAGAACTGGCAGGACACCTTCGACGAGATCTCGATGAAGGGGAACACGACCTTCCTCGTCGGCTGGGACGACACCGTGGAGGGTGTCATCAGCGTCGCCGATACCGTTCGTGAAACATCGGCGGAAGCGATCGCTGCGCTTCACAAAGAGAACATCTCTACGGTGATGCTCACCGGCGACTCGCGTCAGACAGCTGAGGCGATCGCTGCGATGATCGGTATCGACGAGGTCGTGGCCGAGGTGATGCCCGGCGAGAAATCTGAGGCCGTTGCTGCAATGCAGGCCAAGGGCCAGGTCGTCGCGTTCGTCGGCGACGGTATCAACGATGCGCCGGCTTTGACGGTTGCCGATCTCGGCATGGCCGTCGGTTCGGGAACCGACGTCGCCATCGAGGCTGGTGACGTCGTGCTCATGTCGAGCGACCCCGTCACGTCCGTTACCGCGATCAAGCTCGCACGCAAGACGTTCAGCACGATCAAACAGAACCTGTTCTGGGCCTTTGCGTACAACACCGCAGCGATTCCACTCGCAGCTCTGGGGTTCCTCAACCCGATGATCGCGGCAGCAGCGATGGCGTTCAGCTCGGTCTCGGTCGTCACCAACTCGGTGCGTCTGAGGAAGTTCAAGTAACTCGAGTTCACAGTCGGACTTGGATGTCCGTTGCTGTGAACTGTGAACTGAAAGCTGTGAACTTCTCTAGTTCACCCACCACTGGATGAACCGGGTGATCATCCCCGGCTTCTCCAAGCGGGGCGTGTGGACGAGAAGTGCGGGACAGTCCACCGACTCTGCAATACGGTCCGCGAGGTCCGTGACGATCTGGAACCGATGGGTCGGTGCTCCCAGGATCACGAGGTTCGCCCCCCGAGCCAAACCGGCGAGCGTCTCGACGAGGTCATCGGTTGCCTCGACCCTGTCATCCCACGCCACGGTGAGCACCTCACCAAGCTGTTCGTGGTACGCATGGATCGAGTCTCCTTGCGCTGGTGGCGCATCCGCTGGGGTCAGGTGAACGAACCGGACGGACGCGGTCTCGTACCGTGCGATGTGATCGGCCATCTCGATCTTGACAGGATCGTACGGCCCACCAGTCCCGAGAACGGCGATGAGGTCGATGTCCTCGACGGCACGGTTCCGGAGGAACACCGAGTCACACGTCAGGTGTTCCCTCAACCAACGCAGGTCCCTCGTGATGTGTCTCGTCGCCCGCAGATCCTGAGGAAGATCTGCAATGAACAAGTCGACCCCTTCTCGTTCGACGAACCTGTGCACCATCCCGCGACGGTCCTCGTCCGTGTAGTTCTCCGACGTCACGCTGATCCCGAGCGCCTCTGCGGCTGCGCGGTCTCGATCGGTGGGGACCATGCCTGCCGTACGGGCATCGAAGTTGATGATGTGTATGCGACCTCCCGGTGCACAGACAAGACGCAGTGCAAGCCTGAAGAGTGTCTGCTGGCGTGCGGGCCTCGTCGGCCGCCTGATCAGAACGAGAACGAGCCGACGTCCTCCGCTCGTCACAGCAGCGGCACTCGACTCCACCAGTCTGGCATCCTCACGCAAGCGCAACGCATCGCGAGAAGCCGACGCTTTCACCGCACGCGACTTGCCAAACGTCCGGTACCAGAACACTCCGACGAACACGAACACGACCGCTCCGACAAGCGGCACGATCCCCATCTGGGTGAGGAGCAACAACGCTGCCACGATTCCGAAGATCTGCGGCGCCGGATACAGCGGTGAGCGGAACTGGGGTGTGTACCAATCGAGCTTGGCTTCCCTGAACGCGACGAGTGCAAGGTTGATCAGGGTGAACACCAGGAGCTGGAACGCAGAGGCGAGCTTGGCGAGCTCGATGAGCGGAACGAACAACACGAGCCCGATGAGCACGACACCCGTGACCAAGATCCCTGCGACCGGTGCACCCGACCGTTTCCCCACCGAACCGAGGAACGACGGAGCGAGAGAGTTCCTCGCCATTGCGAACGGGTACCGGGCAGACGCGATGATCCCGGCGTTCGCCATCGACAACAGGGCCAGCACAGCGACCCCGGCGATGACCGTCACCCCTACCGAACCGAGGAAGGACTGCGCTGCGAGCGTCATCGGCGTCTCGGTGCGTGACAGGTCCTCGGCGGCCGACGTACCGACGATCACCGCGACGATCGCCGGATACAGAAGCATCATGAACCCAACAGATATCAGCATCCCCGTGGGGATGTTGCGCCCGGGACGACGCACCTCCTCGGCGATCGATGCCACCTTGGTGACTCCTGAGTACGAGACGAACACCACAGCTGCAGCCGAGATGAGTCCCTTGATCCCGAACGGGGTGAAAGTCTCGAACGATGCCGCATCGATGTTCGGAACGCCTACCGAAACGAAGCCGATCAGAACGATGATCACGGCGGTGACCAGGGCGATCTGGAGCTTTGCCGTCTGCTTGATGCCCACGAGGTTCACTCCAACAAGAAGTAGCGCCAAGATCGCAGCGACGACACGTTCGGGGTGCACGACGAAGTACTCGAGATACGCCGAGAGTCCGACCAGGGCGAAAGCAGCCTTGAACACCAGTGAGAACCAGACCCCGAACCCGGCGATCGTACCCATCATGGGTCCCATCGCTCGGTCGATGTAGAGGTAGGTTCCTCCCGACTGGGGCATCGCAGTCGCCATCTCAGCCTTCGAGAGCGCTGCCGGGAGGACGACCAGACCGGCGAGGAAGAATGCGAGCACGACCGACGGGCCCGCGATCTTGAACGCAAGGCCGGGAAGGACGAAGATCCCCGACCCCACCATCGCACCGATCGAGATCGTCAGCACGGCGTACAGGCCAAGCGAACGACGCAAAGGGACAGTTCGATCCGTCGATTCGTCGGCGTCAGGCGTCGGCATCACCCTTCAAGCTAGTTGTCCCACCCCGCATGTGCTCGAACCTTTCGCCGGAACAACACCCAACTCGGTACAACAGTTCAAATGTATTTGATATACGGGCGTGGTTCTGCGTACGCTTGCACATGGCATCGATGGCTCCGGCCCTACCGAAGACGACCACCCGAACGGTGCAGCAACGCGTCGCAGTGTTCAAGGCACTCGCCGATCCGTACCGACTCGAGATCCTCGCGATCCTGGCGAAGGAGGTGCGGTGCAACTGCCACCTCCAGGACATGCTCGACCTCGCTCCGAACCACCTGTCATACCACCTAAAGATCCTGCGCGAGGCCGGCCTGATCACCGGAACACGCAGGGGGCGCTGGATCGACTACTCCATCGCACACGGGGCAGCCGATCTCGTCCGTGCATCTCTTCCGTCGCTCGATGACGTCGCTCGGCGAGACGCCGCCGACCCGACGCGATGTGACACGTAGGAGAAGGTAGATGTCGATGCCAACCCCACCTGCCGGAGATGATCTCACGGGTCGTCTGTCGACCCTCGACCGGTTCCTCCCGCTGTGGATCCTTGCGGCCATGGCTGCCGGACTGCTTCTCGGCAGATCGCTACCGGGCATCAACGATCTCCTCGATGCAGCCACGGTCAGCGGCGTATCGCTCCCTATCGCCATCGGGTTGCTCATCATGATGTACCCGGTGCTCGCAAAGGTGAACTACTCGAAGGTTGGAGAGGTCACCGAAGACCGTCGCATGCTCACGACCTCGCTCATCTTGAATTGGATCGTCGGTCCCGCCGTGATGTTCACCCTTGCATGGATCTTCCTCCCGGATCTCCCCGCCTACCGGACCGGTTTGATCATCGTGGGACTCGCCCGATGCATAGCAATGGTGCTCATCTGGAACGATCTTGCGTGCGGAAGCGGTGAGGTCGCCGCGGTTCTCGTCGCGCTGAACTCCCTGTTCCAGGTCTTCGCATACGCCCTACTCGGTTGGTTCTACCTCCAGGCTCTCCCCCAGTGGCTCGGCCTCAGCGATGGAACCACACTCGACATCTCGATGTGGGAGATCGCAAAGACGGTGCTCGTCTTCCTCGGGATACCGCTCCTTGCCGGCTTCCTCACCCGACTGTGGGGCGTGCGGGTCAAGGGAGTGGAGTGGTACGAGACGGAGTTCATCCCGAGGATCTCCCCGTTTGCGCTCTACGGGTTGCTCTTCACCATCGTCGTCATGTTCTCCCTCCAGGGGGACAAGATCACCGCGTTGCCCTTCGATGTCATACGCATCGCTGTTCCCCTGGTGGCGTACTTCGCGATCATGTGGGGGTTCTCGTTCCTGATCGGGTACCGCATGCGATTCAGCTACGCCAAGAACACAGCTTTGTCCTTCACCGCGGCAGGTAACAACTTCGAACTTGCGATCGCTGTGGCGATCGGTGTCTTCGGTATCGCGTCGAGTGAGGCGCTGGCGACCGTCGTCGGGCCACTGATCGAAGTGCCCGTCCTGATCGGCCTGGTCTACGTCGCCTTGTGGGCCCGCCGACGTTTCTACACACCCGATGGCGTTCCGAGCATCAGTGAACGGTCACACACGTGAGCGACCTCCGCATTCCGGGAGATCCGACGGGTGCCCAGGCCGATGATCCAGCTTCTCTCGAGCGACTGTTCGGAGCCAGCGAGGGGCTTCTCCCTCTCTGGATCGCCGAGCCGTATCTACCACTCGCACCGCCGGTCGTCGAAGCGCTCGCATCGCGTGCCGCACTCGGCTGGTTCGGGTACGAGGTACGGCCAGAAGCCACTGTGGCTGCGTTCCGGGCGTGGTCGACGCGTCGCCACGGTTGGGATCCGGGTGACTTCAGGATCGTTGTGAGCCCATCGCTCGGAACGTCGATCGGTTCGGCTCTCGAACTCGTCACCGATCCGGGTGACGCCGTGATCCTCCAACCCCCCGTGTTCACCGATTTCAAGCCCCTGGTCGCCCGCGCTCACCGCAAGGTCGCCCGCAACTCTCTACATCTCGAAGATGGCCGCTACACGATGGATCTCGAAGGACTCGAGGAACTCGCCGCTCGAGACGAGACGACCGCGATGATCCTCTGCAACCCACACAACCCCGTTGGACGGGTGTGGACGGGCGATGAACTCTCTGCCGTTGCCGGAATCTGTGCAACCCACGATGTCTTCGTGATCTCGGACGAGATCCATGGAGACATCGTCCTCGGGGACTTCACGTTCACTCCGTTCGGTGTGGCCGCCGCCGGGACGGACGTGTCGTGGATCGCTCTTTGCGGCCCGATCAAGACCTTCGGCCTTGCCGGGGTTGCGGACACGCTCATCGTCACCAACGACGGCACCTTCGCCGAGGCCTTCTCTGCCATGAGCTCCCGGCTCCACCTCACACGCAACAACGTGTTCTCGATCGCAGCGACTGAGGCCGCGTACACCCACGGCGACACGTGGCTCGACGACATGCTCGCGCTTGTTTCCCGCAACGTGGCAGCTCTGCGCGATGGTCTTTCCGAACCCCTGGCCATCATCGAGCCGGAGGGAACCTACCTCACGTGGCTCGACCTACGCGCGCTCGACATGGATGTTCCGGAACTCACCCGCTGGCTTCCAGAGCAAGCCCGGCTTGCTCTGAGTCCCGGCCACTGGTTCGGACGCGAGGGTGCAGGGTTCGCCCGTATGTCGATCGCGGTCGAACCAGACGTCATCGACGAAGCGATCGCCCGCCTCACAGCCGCAACCGCGTAGGAGACACCGGACAGTCTGTGCTCTGTCGTCTGTCCTACTACCCGACCGCAACGCCGAGCAACGATCCGATTCCAAAGGTGATCGCTGCGGCAATGAGGCCGAAGAGCGTCTGGCGGGAGCCGGACCACCAGACGTTGCGACCTGTCATCAACGAGATGGCTGCACCGAGGCCGAACAATCCGAGACCGGAGAACAGCAGGCTCATCGAGATCGCGGGAAGACCCGACGTGAAGAAGAACGGGAGAACCGGGAGGATGGCTCCGATGGCGAATAGGAAGAACGACGTGATGGCAGCCTCCCACGGAGATCCACCGAGATCGTCCGGGTCGATCCCGAGCTCCTCGCGAGCCATCGTGTCGAGCGCACGCTCTGCGTCCTGCATCACCGACGCAGCGAGCTCAGCGGCCTGTTCTGGAGGAATCCCCTTGGCCTGGTAGATGAGCGCGAGCTCCTCGGCCTCCTCCTCGGGGAACTCCTCGATCTCGGATCGCTCTGTGTCGAGCTGACGCTGATTGAGCTCTCGCGATGACTGCACCGAGATCCACTCCCCGAGGGCCATCGAGATCGCTCCGGCGAGAAGACCGGCGAGACCGGCGATGAGCACGGCGGTACGGCTACTGCTCGCCCCTGCGATCGCCATCACGAGCGCCAGGTTCGAGACCAGGCCATCGTTCGCACCGAGCACCGCCGCGCGCAAGGCGTTGCCCCCGACCGCAGAGTGACGCCCTTCGAGACGGGCGAGCACGGGGCCGGTCATCGTCGTTGGGTTGTCCTCGGCAAGGGTGCTGAGAATCCGGGCGTGTGATCGCTCGTCGGCCCGCAACGTGGTCCCCTCGGTCTCGGGCTGGTCGTCGTACATGAACTGGCCCGCACGCTCCTGTTGAGCGATGGTTGATACCAGCACACCCGTGCCCATCTTCGACGCCAGCCAGATCAGGATCCGTGCCCGACGCGACACGCCACGGTCACCGGGTTCGTCACCCGCCTCGGCGAGCTTGCCCCGCCAGAGCTCAGCATGGCGTTCCTCTGTCGCTGCAAGGCGCTCGTACAGTTTGACGAGAGCGGGCTCCTCCTCCATTCCTGCAAGTGCCCGGTACATGGCGGCACCGTCGACCTCGTCCTGAAGATTCTCTCGATATCTCGCTACATCTGCTTGTGAAGCCATCGGTCCACCCTTCATCGCTACACAGGAGCACCATTATCGACGCGGAGTACGTCCGGTGTGAAACCCGAGCCGCGCCTCCGGTCAATTCAGTGGTCGAGCAACCAGAATCTCGGAGGGAACGGCCCACGACGTGATGACCCGATGGTGGACGGGCTTCCATCGGTCGGTGAGCATCGTGGCCATGTCGACCGGACGGCAACCGCCGACGAGCCGTGGCGCCGATCTCCAGATACTCCGCCATCCCCCGGCTACGACGCGACTCATCGGGGCCGTGCCCTCGGTGAGGCTCACGATGCACACGAGCCCATCGGATGTCAGGAGACGGAGTGCCTCATCGAGGATTCGACCGGCGTACCCCTCGTCGAGAAGGTCGAACACGAACGTCGCCACGAACCGATCGAAGTGATGGTCGCGCCCGGGGAGAGGAAGATCGCCGGAGACGAGCTGAACCCTCGCACGGTCCGACCATCTCGCGATTCGGTCGGTCGTCATCGAAACCATTGTGTCGCTGACGTCGACACCGAAGTACGTTGCCGCGTCGTCGAGTTCCTCACCGAGGAGTCGAGCAGCCAGCGCACCGGTTCCACAGCCGAGCTCGTACACCGATGTAGCGAGTGGAAAGCCGGAGTGAGCGATCATGTCGCCGATCGGGGCCGTCTCGTAGAAACTCTGCCAGTCCTGGACCCTGCCGATGCGGTTGTAGACGCTTCGGGCTTGTTCAGGAGACAACGTTCGTCCGCGGTCAAGTCCCGTCATACCTCTCATTGTACGAACGCTCTTTTCGGAATCAGTGAACTCCTTGTCCAAGCGGCGTGTCACTGGCAGGATTGGCCTCGTGGACTACAGCGACGAGGATCAGGAAAACTCCCCCGGGCCCAGGATCCTCGTGTGGATCCTGTTGATCTCCACCGTGTTCGCGCTCAGTGGCTTCATCCCATTGATCCTCGCACGGCGGGCACACCCCCTCGAGAACCTGTACCGGAACTGCATCGAGGGCGAGTCTGGCATCCGTCCCGATGACAGTCTTGAGATCACCACGCGGGACGGCATCCCAATCGCCGTCGCACTCGGCGGTATCGAGTCCGTTCCGGGCGACGTACAGCAGCTCTGCTTCGACCTCATCGTCCGCGTTGCCACGTACCGATGATCGGAGGGATCCCCGATCTGGACCGAGGCGATCAGACGATCTGGACCGAGCGTTTCGACAGGCCGTACCAGAAGCCGTCGATCGTGGTCTCGATCGTGGTCTCGTCATCGATCGCTGCGCCGAGCGCGACGAACAGCGGAGCGAAGTGCTCCGTGCGAGGGTGAGCAAGTGACGCGGCGGGGGCCTTCTCCTGGAAGTCGATCAAGGCGTCGATGTCGCCGGCGGTGAGGGTCCGGTCGAGCCAGTCGTCGAACTCACTCGACCAGCTCGGTGGCTCACCGGTGTCGGGAGCGCCGAGGTTCATCTCGCTGAGGTTGTGTGTGCTGAAGCCGCTTCCGAGGATGAGCACGCCTTCGTCACGCAGTGGAGCCAGGGCGCGCCCGAGTTCGAAGAGCTCCGCAGGGTCGAGCGTGGGCATCGAGATCTGGAGCGCCGGGACGTCTGCGTGGGGGTACATCTCTGCGAGCGGGACGTAGGCACCGTGGTCCAGACCGCGCGTTGGATCCTGATGCAGCGTGCGTCCCGGACGGGCGAGGAGCTTGCCGACGGTATCTGCCAGTTCTGGTGCCCCGGGAGCCGGGTACTCGACCTCGTAGTAGCGCTGAGGAAATCCGTAGAAGTCGTAGAACAGCGGAATCGTCTCGGTCGCCCCGACCGTCAGTGGAGCTGCTTCCCAGTGTGCCGACACGACGAGCACGGCCTCCGGTGTCGGGAGTGCATGTGCCCACCTGGCCAGTTCACCGGTCCATATCTCGTCGTCGGCCAACGGTGGTGCACCGTGGCTCAGGAATACCGACGGCATGCGGTCGTGATTGGTGGTGTCGATCTGATCCATGCGTGTCCTTTTCGTGACGGTAGCGGCGACCCCCGGCATCGTCGCCGGTTGCCGCCACCATCCGTCGATCGATTCACAGGAACTCAGGTACGCAACACGGCCTCTGCGTCGATGACGATCTTGATCGTCTTGGAAACGAGCACACCACCCGTCTCGAGCGGCACGTTCCACGTCAGACCCCAATCGGTGCGATCTATCTCGCTCGATGCCGCAAAGGCTGCTCGCGCGTTCCCCCACGGGTCGATGACGGCACCCGTGAACTCGAGATCGAGGCTCACCGGCCGTGTGACATCCTTGATCGTGAGCTCACCGTCGAGCCGGTATCGGTCACCAACGACTTCGAGGTTGCTGCCTGTGAACGTCATGGTCGGGTACTGCTCGACGTCGAGGAAGTCCTCCGACAACAGATGCGTGTCTCGTCCCTCGTCACCCGAGTCGAGGCTCGCGATGTCGATCGTCACGTCGACAGACGACGCAGCGAGTGTGTCCTCGACGCTGATCGTCCCGGTGGATGCAGTGAACGCTCCCCGGACCTTTGCGATCATCATGTGCCGGGCCTCGAACGTCACCGACAGGTGCGTCGGGTCGAGATCCCAGGTTCCCGTGGCCGGGATTTCACGTCCGTCCATGACCCTCGTTGGGGTCAGAGTGGATTCAGTCGTCATGTTCGCTCCTTGCTCTGTGCATGTCCGTCACACCGAATAGGTATGATTAGTAACTGTACTCGCATATCGTAACTTAGTGAGAAAAGATAACAAGACATTTCTTTGACAGCTATGCTCAGACGATGATCGACAGCAGCTCCGAGTCGGGAACACCGGCCGACGGATTCCCCCACGGCGATTACTGTCCCAACTTCCAGCGCACCATCGAGCTGGTCGGTCGTCGCTGGACGGCGAGCATCCTGAGAGCCCTCTTTGCAGGGAAGGAACGGTTCACCGACATCGCCCAGACCGTGCCGGGGCTATCGCACAGGCTCCTCACCGAACGCCTCGAAGAGTTGCAAGAAGCCGACCTCATCACGATCGAACCCGGCACGAAACACGGAACGTATCGCCTCACCGAACGCGGATGTGATCTCCGGCCGTTCTTCCAAGAGCTCGAGGACTGGAACGCTCGCTGGTACGAGCCCCCGGGTGAGGACGAGCCAGCCACATCTGGTTAGATGCTCGTCGATCGCTACCCACTGGTGGAGATGAGAACCCGACCGGTAGCATCGATGACCTCCCGCCACTGCTGGGGCTCCAACCTCTCCATCTCGAGGCTCCACGGCCGGGACAACCGCACCGGGTCCGACCAGGCATCTAGCCGAACGGGCTAGATCCGGGAAGTTCCCAGTACGCGAACGGCAGCCACCCGCCTACCAGGAGCACCAGCGAGACCGCAGCGACGCCCGGCACTCCCACCAGTCCCCATCTCTGCCATCGTCGGCCACGGTTCGCAGCGACCCAAGCAGCGGCCGAGCCGACGGCCACCGCCGCACCCAGAATGATCCAGGCGTTCAACACCACGACGCCGAGCCTCGAAGGGGTGTTCTGTGTCAGCGGCCGGTCGAACATGGGGCCGAACGCGGCGACGATCAGGTAGGTGACGAGGAGCAACTCGACCGCACCGAACACAAAGCCGATCCCGAACGATCTCCACGCGGGTCTTCGAGTGACGATCGCCAGCCCGGCAGCGAGCATCCCCGTTGCGATCGGGAGCATGGAAAGACGACCGATGCTGGGTTCCCCGAGCAAGGGCCAGGTCTGGTTGATGAAGCTCGGGTAGAACCGCATCAGGGTCCCGACAACCACGAGGGTCCACCAAACACAGAGCAACACTCCCCCCGTGATCAGCGTTCGCCCCCATACCCTCGACGACCGTCGCTCCACGCGTTCACGATCTCGATCCTTCGTCGCCACGATGCCCCTGATCCCGAAGAAGAGGAGGCCGACAGCTGTGAAGAACGCCGCGGCGATGACGCTGTCGCTTCGGAGCGTCAGCGGCCGGGGCCCCGGATATGGGGTTCCTCCGTACCCGTACGCCCGTTCGGGTGCAGGTTTTCCCCGGCCATCAAAGATGGTCGGGCGGCAGCCGTTGGCGGGGTCCCCGATCGCGCTCGGTGGTGTGGGGTCGAGAGAGGCTCCGGTCGGGCAGTCCCACAGAGGAGGCTGGGACACCAAGGCAAACCAGAAGTACATCATGAGGACGCCGGCCACGACCGCAAGGATCGACATCCGCCGTTTCCAGATCACCTTCGACTCCATGGAGGTACATCGACGTGACGACGAGCTGCCTTGAATCGGGAGAACCCTGTTGGTGCCGACGCGTCACCGCAGTCTTGGAGTGTGGCTACGGTTGCGCCATGCCCAACAGACTCGCAAATGCGACCTCCCCGTACCTGCTCCAACACAAGGACAACCCGGTCGACTGGTTCGAGTGGGGCGATGAGGCCTTCGCCGAGGCACGTGAACGCGACGTCCCGGTGATCCTGTCGGTCGGGTACTCGTCGTGTCACTGGTGCCACGTCATGGCACACGAATCCTTCGAAGACGGGGCCACAGCAGCGTTCATGAACGAGCACTTCGTCAACGTCAAGGTCGACCGTGAGGAACGGCCCGATGTCGACCGCATATACATGGACGCCGTCCAGGCCATGACCGGACGCGGTGGATGGCCGATGACCGTGTTCCTGACACCCGACGCCAGACCGATCTTTGCAGGCACCTACTACCCGCGTATCGCGATGGTGGGCCACCCATCCTTCATGGACGTCATGACTGCCGTCGGCGACGCGTGGAGGAACAACCGCGAAGGCGCACTTGACCAGGCAGAGCAGATCACGACGACCATCACACAGCGCAACCCGGCGCCTGCACACCTTCCGACGCTCGGCCAGCTCGACCAGGCGGTCTCATCGCTGTCACAGATGTTCGATCGCACCGACGGAGGGTTCGGGAGTGCCCCGAAGTTCCCCCAGGCCGCCACACTCGAGTTCCTCCTGCGAATGTCGGCGATGCAACCAGACACCGACGCCGGGCGATCGGCTACTGCAATGCTCACCCAGATGCTGACGGCCATGGCCGACGGGGGGATCTACGACCACCTCTTTGGAGGGTTCGCGAGGTACTCGGTCGATGCGGGGTGGGTAATCCCACACTTCGAAAAGATGCTCTACGACAACGCGCTCCTCGCCCGGCTCTACCTGCGAGCCTGGCAGGTGACCGGTATCGATCACTTCCGAGACGTCGCACGTGGCGTACTCGACTACCTCGACTCGACGATGGTCGACGCCACCGGAGGGTTGCACTCCGCCGAGGACGCCGACTCCGAGGGCGAGGAGGGCAAGTTCGCCGTGTGGAGCTGGGATCAACTCGGTGACGTCCTCGGTGACGATCGCGATCTCGCCGCGGCCATCTACGGAGCGACGCCCCGAGGCAACTTCGAGGGTGCGAACAACTTGCACCGTCTCGCCGACATCGGGGCCGTGTCGAGTGCAACCGGCCTGACGATGTCCGAGATCTCCACAGCGAAACAGCACATCGACGATCGTCTCCGCGCTGTGCGCGCGCAGCGAGTGCCTCCGGGCCGGGACGACAAGATCGTCACCGCCTGGAACGGCCTGGCGATGCGTGCCTTTGCCGAGGCCGGCGCCGTCCTCGACGAGCCCCGATACCTCGATCGTGCCATAGCTATCGCTGAGTTCCTCCTCACCGAAGCATCCCCCGACGGTCGTCTCGTACGTTCATGGCGCGGACGACCCGGCCATCCGGCGTTCGCAGATGACCTCGCAGCAACGGCGATCGGCTTCTACACGCTGTTCGCCACGACCGGGGACAACAACTGGTTCACATCTGCCGAGTCCATGGTCGCCACGTTGCGGGAACGGTTCACGGACCCCGACGGAGGGTTCTTCGCGACGAGCACCGACGCAGGCGATCTCATCATGCGACCGCGAAACACCCAGGACAGCCCGACCCCGTCGGACAACTCCCTTGCTCTCGAAGCGCTCCAGATGCACGTCGCGCTCACCGGTGACCTCGAAGCGACGGGTGAGTTCGAGTCGACGATGGCCTCCCTTGCCGCCGATGCCCTGACCCATCCAGCGTTCGGTGGGTACGCACTCGCCGTATGGCTGACTCACCTCGTCGGCGTCAAAGAAGTCGCTGTCGTGGGTACCGAGAAGGATCGTGACGTGCTCGTACGACCGGTGTGGGGACAGTTTCGCCCGAACGTCGTTCTCGCCATCGGCGACGGCTCCCCATCATCCGTCCCCCTCCTCGAGAACAGGGGTACCGGGGATGGTGCCCTCGCCTACGTCTGTGAGAACCTGGCGTGCGACCTCCCCGTCTCGACCCCCGAAGCCCTCGCCGCCAAGCTCTGATCCCCGGGACTCTGGCGCCGATACGGCTCGTATACGGGCTGTCTCGGCGCCAGAGTCCTGGGGCAACTATGGGTAATCAACGCGGGTATCCCGTTACGCTTGCGGGCATGGACGTCATCCGCCGCTTCGAAGAGCCGGACCTTCGGCAGCCGATCGCCGTCATCGCGTTCGGTGGCTGGAACGATGCCTGCGACGTCGCATCGACGGCGGCCGATTTCATCATCGATGCACACCCCGACCGTACGGTGATCGCCGAGATCGAACCGGACCCCTTCTACGACTTCCAGCAGCACCGCCCGCACATCGACATTCGCGACGGTGTTGGACAATCGGTGTCGTGGCCCCACCTGCAGTTCACAGCGCTCTCGAGACCCGGCGACAGTCGTGACATCGTCGTGGTCAGTGGACCCGAGCCGAACTTCCGATGGAAGGTGTTCTCTCAGAGCATCGTCGAGGTGCTCGAAGCCATGGGTATCGAGGAGGTGCTCCTCATGGGTGCCTACGTGGGGGCCGTGAGCCATACGAGCCCGGTCGTACTCTCAGGTGTCGGCTCCGATGCTGTGAGTGTCATTCGCTCAGGACTGGACTCAGCAAACTACAAGGGCCCGTCGGGAATCGTTGGTGTCGTACAGGCCGACTGCAAGTCCGTCGGTATCCGATCCCTGTCCATGTGGGCTCCAACACCTCCGTATCTCAGTGGGAACCCGTTCCCGAAGGCCGTCCTTGCCCTGGTCGAGAAGATCTCCGACATCACGAACCTGCACATCGACACCTCCGAGTTGATCACGGTTGACGCTGAGTACACACAGAAGGTCGATGAGGCGCTCGAAGACGCCGGAAGCGATGTGAGCGAGTTCCTCGACGAGATCGAGGCGTACGACGAACCCTTCCTCGGATCGCTCGTCAACGATGTCACCGAAGCCGACGATCCTCAACTCTCAGGCATCGACCCGGAGCGAGCCGAAACTCTCGTCGATGAGATCGTCAAGTTCCTCAACGGCGACGCGTAGGCAGTGACCAGCCTCGAGTATGTCAAGTGGGTCCACCTGCTCGCCGCCGCTGTCTGGACCGGTGGACTCATCGTTCTGTCGTTCCTGGTTCTTGCGATCCGGAAAGCAACCGATGACGTCGGCGTGCTACGAGCAACTGCCCGCATGTTCAGCAAGGTGTCGTGGTCGGCCTTCGGTATCGCAGTGATCGCAGGGACATGGCTGTACACGGACTCAGGCCTGCCCTGGTCCCAGTTCGCTATCAAAGGGACGTTGGTCGCCTCGGTCGGCATCCTCACGTTGATCCACCAGCTCACCGCGAAGCGCTCATCGCCGGCGGTGCGAGGAATCGTCCAGCTCGTCATCGTTCTGCTCAGCATCGGGATCTTCGGTGCCGCCGTCGCCCTCGTCCCCGGCCCGTAGACCCGCAACCCGATGGCCGGTGGCCGATGGCCGAAAGCCGAAAGCGAAACGCCCTCCCGACCGGGAGGGCGTTTCTGCGTGAGCTACCTCTTGCGCTTGTGCCGGTTGGCCTTGAGCCGCTTGCGGTACTTGTGCTTGCTCATCTTCTTGCGGCGCTTTTTGATCAGCGAACCCATACGTTGAGAACCTCATTGTCGAACTCGTGGATGTTCCTGTGCGGAACCTCCGAGATCGGGCCGCACTGACTGCACAAGGATAGGCGTTTTGCGATCCTGACGCTCGTCGACGTCGTGGCACCGGCCTCCCTATCATTGGTGGATGCCTCCGATCATCGGTATCACGGGCCGCCCACAGGACGTCCCCGCTGTCACGCTCACCATCACGGCGTACCTCGCCGCACACACCTACACGGACTCCATCCGGCAAGCCGGCGGTATCCCGATCATCCTGGTGCCGGTCGACGAATCCGAGGTCGACGACATCCTCGACCGGGTCGACGGCCTCCTGTTCACAGGCGGAGGCGATATCTCCCCGAAACTGTACGGTGCGGAACCAGAGGACACCGTGCGAGGCGTCAACGAGCACCGTGACATCTTCGAGTTGGAACTCGTCAAGAAGGCACACGCACGGAAGATCCCGATCATGGGGATCTGCCGCGGTCTCCAGGTGATCAACATCGCTCTCGGCGGAACGCTGATCCAGGATCTCCCATCCCACACCGGCGTCCACGGTCACGACATCGTCGGCGAAGGCGTGTATGAGCCGCACCTCGAGGCGATGGTCGAAGAAGGCACGCGTATCGCAGAGATCATCGGTCCCGGCAAGCACTGCATCAACTCGATCCACCACCAGGCTGTCGATGTGCTCGGCGATGGCCTCTCCGTGTCTGCCGTCGCGGTCGATGGCACCATCGAGGGCCTCGAACACGAGGATGCCGAATGGCCGATGATCGCTGTGCAGTGGCACCCCGAGTTCCTCGGGATGCGCGACAACGGAGACGCACACGATCTGTTCAAGGCCCT
>VAPM010254740.1_pt1 | contig 17724 bp, 16 predicted proteins | sample 3395091 | NCBI WGS metagenome assembly VAPM01 (sample SAMN08290445, study PRJNA428436) | hydrothermal vent metagenome | isolation source: Deep-sea hydrothermal vent chimney 3 | place: Pacific Ocean: Juan De Fuca Ridge | reverse complement strand
CTGCTTAGCGAGATCCGTGATAAGCTCAGTAAATCGCTTACCGTAAATATGAAGCCTAAAGTAGTAAGTGCTCAACTGATCAATCAAATAGAAACATTAGTATCGCAACATCCGGGCAATTGCTCCTTCAAGGTGAGTTTGATAGAAGAAAGTGAAAAGATATCTGTAGAGTTGCTATCCAGAAAATTTTTGGTGAGCCCGAATGATGAGCTTCTAAAATCCTTAGAAACTATTCCTGAGATTAATTTTAAGGTCAATAGTTAGACTGTGATGCTGACAAAAATTACCACCATAACTTAGGAACATATCGAAGAACGGAGGGGCGACCAGTTTGGTATTATTGCCCAATCAAATCATCGACCTGGGCCTTTAGCTTAGGAATGTCTCTTGAGATTATGCCCCAAATTATCAAATCATCAACTTTATCATACCCATGAATTACCCAATTTCTTAAATCAACAATCCGTCTTGATTTCGAAATTTGAATATCAGAGTCAATTTTCAAAATCCTATTTATAGCCTCTCCAATTATTTCGAGCTCCCTTTCAATACCACGGCGAAGTAATTTGTTGGCCTTGTATGCGTTAAAATCTCTTTTGTTTCCAAGGTAGTCATATATTGATTCAATTGACTCTTTGATATCAAGCAGGTATTTTAAAATCTCACGCTGCATATAATAACTCTTTTGTTTCTTCTACACTCTCAATAAAATAGGGATTCGATAAAGAATTTTCTGTCAATAGATCAATTTTCCTGTCAAATAATCTGGCCAGTGTATCATGCAAATCAAAATAGTTATCCGTATATTTTTCAATGGAGATATCTTTAAAAGCAACGAGAATATCAACATCACTTGATTCATTAAAGTTATCAGTGCAAGCAGATCCGAAAACATACAATGTCTTCACATCGTATGTTTCACAAATAATTTTAAGCTCATCTAATTTATTTTTAATCAAACTCTGCATCATATCTATTTTTAATCAAAGATACAATTTATACTAAGCTGTATCAAATTACACTTTTCAGGGTCTGATTTGACACTACATGCAGTTTATAAAATCATTTTTTTTCTATAATTTGCCTTGTAGGGTTTTATATCTCCAGTCATTTGCTTGATTAATTTTAAGGTCAATAGTTAATAGGCGGGTAAGAATTTTCTACCTTGTGCAACAACGAGTAAATTATTTTTCGGTGTCACATTGTCATTTCTCCAATAAGAAAAATATCCGATAATGTCAGAACAAATACATTTTTCTATAACAATTCTGACAATAAGTCCCGAAATTTGTTTTAGTATTATATTTGTAAAAAATTGAAATTCAAAGATTATTAATATATAAGATTATGGCAAAAACAATTGAAATAACAGATTCGAATTACGAAAAAATATTGGCGTCAGATCAGCCGGTACTTGTAGATTTTTGGGCAGAATGGTGTGGACCATGTAAAATGATAGGTCCTGTGGTAGAGCAATTGGCCGGTGAATATGAGGGAAAAGTAATAATCGGTAAAGTAGATGTAGATGCTAATCCTGGTATTTCGGTGAAATTTGGCATTCGAAGCATCCCTACGTTATTAATATTTAAGAATAACGAAATTGTCGATAAGCAAGTTGGTGCAGTTCCAAAGGCCGTTTTGGCTAAAAAATTAGATGCACAATTATATTAATATTCGCTTATTGCAAGCTCTTTTATTCTTAAGTGGCTTATCATCTCTTTGGTCATGCTATCGAGATCGTAAGCCACTTTCCATTTCCAGTCATTTTTTGCTTTTGCATCATCAATATTATTTGGCCACGATGCAGCAATTAGTTGTCTAAAATCCGGATTATAGTTAATAGAAAAATCAGGCATTATTTTTTGAATGCTTCCTGCCAATTCTTCAGGAGAAAAACTTATTCCACTAAGATTATAACTGTCTTTAACACTAAGGTCATTCCGCTCCGCTTCCATAAGTTCGAGTGTTGCTCTCACAGCATCTGGCATAAACATCATGGGTAGTTGTGTGCCCTTAGCAATTGGCGAAGTGTATGTGCCGGCTTTTAATGCTTCATGATAAATTTTTACTGCATAGTCTGTCGTACCTCCACCGGGTAGTGAATTGTAGCCAATTAATCCTGGGTATCTTAAACTTCTTATATCCAAATCAAACTTTTCATTGTAGTAGGCACAGAGTTTTTCACCTGCCACCTTTGTAATTCCATAAATTGTATCTGGGTTCAACATGGTGTTTTGAGGAGTATTGTCTTTTGGTGAATCCGGACCAAATACGGCAATAGAACTTGGCCAAAATATTTTGGCTATTTTATGGGATTTAGCAAGATCTAAAACATTGATAAGTCCATCCATATTTACTCGCCATGCCATACTTGGTGAATGTTCAGCTTTGGCGGAAAGAATCGCTGCCAAGTGATAGATCTGAGTAATGCTATTTTGAACCAAAAAATTCTCGATAGATGCTTTGTCAAGAACGTCAAGAATCGAAAATGTGCCATCAAAATTATAATCTTGTAGATGATTGATATCAGTGGCAAAGATGTTTTCCATACCAAATTTACTTTGCAGCTTTTTAGCTAACTCCGTTCCCAATTGACCCAATGCTCCGGTAATTAATATTCGTTCCATATTCAAATATTTCAATTGATCTGATAAATGATACTATTGACATTTTTAATGAAAATATGAAATAATTATATTTATATCCATGAAAAATTAAATATATTTAATTAATATGAGGTATAATTATTGATATCGCAATTATTGAATAAATATTATATTTGGCATTATTGAGAATAATTAAAATTAAGTAGCTGTATTAAATTGAGTTCAGGAAATATATTTTTGATAATATTGATAAAAGCAAAATATTTTTATTTCTAAAATAAAGCAGAAAAAAAATGTACGATACCCTAAAACCTCATTTGCAAAACGAACTTGAGCAGATTAAAAAAGTCGGCTTGTTCAAAAATGAAAGAGTAATTACCACACCTCAGGGTGCAGATATTGAAATCGAAGGAGGTAAGAAAGTAATTAATTTTTGCGCCAATAATTACCTTGGCCTTTCATCACATCCTGCAGTAATTGATGCCGCAAAAAGATCATTAGATACCCATGGGTTTGGTATGTCATCTGTAAGATTTATTTGTGGTACGCAAGACATACACAAGCAACTTGAAAAGCTTATATCAGAGTTTCTCCAAACAGAAGATACCATTCTTTATGCCGCAGCTTTTGACGCAAATGGTGGAGTTTTTGAGCCTTTGCTTGGGCAGGATAGTGCCATCATTTCTGATGAGCTGAACCATGCTTCTATTATTGATGGTGTGCGACTGTGCAAGGCACAAAGGTTTCGTTACAAAAACAATGACATGGCAGATTTGGAAGAAAAACTAAAAGAAGCCGAGCATCTAAGCCACAGGATAATTGTGACAGATGGTGTTTTTTCCATGGACGGAACCATTGCTCAGTTAGATAAAATATGTGATCTGGCAGATAAGCACAAAGCACTTGTGATGACAGATGAATGCCATGCGACAGGGTTTATTGGCAAAACGGGTAGAGGAGTACCTGAGTATCATGGTGTAATGGACAGGGTTGATATAATAACCGGAACTTTTGGAAAGGCACTTGGTGGAGCATCCGGAGGTTTTACTACCGGAAAGAAAGAGATTATCGAACTACTCCGCCAAAAATCAAGACCCTATTTATTTTCCAATACGGTGGCACCGGCAATTGTCGGAGCTTCCATCGCAGTTTTAGACCTTTTAAAATCCAATACAAGCCTTAGGGAAGAGTTGGAAAAGAACACAAATTATTTTAGAGATAAAATGACAGCTGCCGGTTTTGACATCAAACCGGGAGTTCATCCAATTGTTCCAATTATGCTTTACGATGCTTCACTATCCCAGCAATTCTCTGAAAAATTATTGCTCAAAGGTATTTATGTGATTGGTTTTTATTTTCCTGTAGTTCCCAAAGGAAAAGCCAGAATTAGGGTGCAAGTTTCTGCAGCTCATGAAAAATCACATTTAGACAAAGCTGTGCAAGCATTTGTAGAAGTAGGGAAGGAATTAGGTGTATTAAAATAAAATTTTAATTAGAGTCTGTTCATAATGCCAGGTCTCTGCGTTACGCCTGACCGCCTCGCTGGCATTGTCACTTAGTTAAGCTATCCGTCATCGCGAGAATAATTAATATTTTTTCCAAAACGCACAAACTTGCTTGCAATAGGCAGGTTGTCAATGACGTCAAAAAATATCAGTTAATTCCCAGATTTATTCTGGGATCTGCCTGCTATCTGAAATGATTTTTCAAATTGCCAACAGATCCCAGAACAGGTCCGGGGACAATCATCGTATTTTTTTACGTCGTTGGCAGGCACGAAGCGATCTCTAATTGAGCCTCCAGAGTTGAAATTGACAGACTGCCACGCTATGCCTGTCCAACGGACGAGGCAGACATCCGGTTTTCATTATCCATAAATTTTATTAAACACCTTACGGTATTCAATATCTGTTTTAGGGAAAGTGGCATTAAAAGTATCCATTGTCGCTGCCCCATGCTGAAAACGTCTTTTCGTGAATACAGGCATGTCCATGCCCGTGATGGCTTTTACTCCGGCACTTACAATTTCGCCTTTAAGATTGTATAATTTTTCATGATCCCAATCCGTCATTTCAATGAATGGAAACCCCTCTGCCACTTCAATTACATTTGGTAAGGTGAATGGACTGAAGCCCTTAAATCCTAATATTTCTCCAGGAGCATAGGTTCTCATGTATCCCCTGCTCAATCCACCGGAGTAGGTTAAAGAATGTTTCATTGAGTCAACTCCCCAACCTTCTTGATACAGCATCAAGTTATTCAATACAGATCTGATGGTCAATTCTGGGTTTTCTTCAATTGGGTAATCCTTTAGGTTTTCGTCACCACCATCTCCATCAATCATGTATTTCCAATCAGGGTATTGTTTTTTAATTCCCTGGAGAAGTGCGAAATTCATGGTAGCTGACTGAATGTCCAGAGGCTTATAATCTTCGACTACTTCGATGGTTTTTTCCCAATCAAGATCTTCTTTAGCAATTTGAATGGGTTCTAGAAACATACCAAGACCAAGGGTATTCAAAAAATCTCTTGCCTGCTGCAAATCTTCAGCATCATCTCCTACCGCAAGTGTAAAGGCCTTCAATCTTGATGGGCTTTCTCCCAATTCTCGCAACGCATGGTAGGTAAGCAAAAATACAGATCCACTATCTATTCCAGCAGAGAAACTAACTCCAATCGGGCCACTTTTGGCTTCATTGATAAGCCATTTCTTTATTTCTTCATACAAAGCAGCAATGTACATTTCGCCTAATCTTTTCGGATCATCACTTTTGTATTTATTTCTCTGCGGTGTAAAAAAACGCTCATATGTCGGATTTGGATCGGGACAACCCAACAACTCGATATTTGTAATATAATGTGCCGGAACCATCCTGGTATAACTAGGCATAAACTGGTCATCGAGTCCTTCTTTTTTCAGATATTCATAAATGGTATCAATTCTTTCTGCTACCACAAGGCATGGCCCAGCCACAAGTTTAGCTATAAAATATCTCAAAGGCCGCCCAATAGACCTGGCCATTTTTATGGTTTTGCCGTCAACAGAAATCAATGAAAACTGACCATCAATTTTTCGGATGCCTTCAGTCTCGCCTGATTTCAATAAATCTCTGGCCTCCTCATTAGTCATATTATAAATTGTATTTTTCTCCGGATGCGTCAGATCAACTACACGTTCTACATATTGATGATTCATAATATTTTTGATTTTATAATTTCTAAATCTTTACACTTCAAATTTAATAGTTTTCCAAATGAATTGTTTGGTTTTAAGATGATTTTAAAGCTAAAAGTAAACCTTGTTCTGCCTTTCTCTTGAGGCAAGCAAAATTTATTCGATTCCATTTCCCTGAATAATTGTGATATATTTATTGACCTCAATATCCTTATAGGTTTCCTCCTCTCCCTGTGGCCATGTAACAACTAATTGGTCAATTATAGTGTTATCCCCCAACCCGACATGAACTCTGGGATCATTAAAAGACATGTACGTGTTGGCCGGTTGATTTACCAAAACTTGTCTATTTTCCCCAGCAATAACAGTTATCAGTGCTCCTAATGACGAAGCCGGGCCATAGCTACCTTTCAATGTAATTCCCAGCCAATTGTTTTCATTCCCTTCATTTCTTAACAGAGCTGGTGTAGCTTTCAAATCAATATGAGAAACCATGATATCCATATCGCCGTCATTGTCGTAGTCAACCATTGCCACACCTCTACCAGACCTTTTTTCTCGAAAATATGAGCTTAATTCGGCACCTACATTTGTAAAATTGCCACTACCATCATTTTCCAACAAAAGTGGTAACTGCAACTCTAATTCATGAGCAGTTCCGTTTGCAGAAAAAATATCCAGATCTCCATCATTATCATAGTCAATAAGTAAGGCTGCCCATTCACCTTTTCCCGCAAAGATGTTAGCAATGCCACTTTTGCGCGTGATGTCTTCATACAATCCGTTGCCCCTATTTCTGTAAAGAGCACCATATTTCAAATCTGTAACCAAAAGGTCGATCAAGCCATCGCCATCAATATCTCCAATAGATCCATGCATAGATCCCGTGGGTTGTCCCTGATCATTTACCGCAATTCCACTGGCCACTGCTACTTCAGAAAAATTTAAACCACCGTCATTTCGAAATAGAAAGTTTGACTGATGATCATTACCTTGAAAAAGGTCCAGATCGCCATCGTGGTCATAGTCATAAACGGTAAGTCCCATGCATTTTGAATCAGGAAACAAAAAGTCCAGGGATTTTGTGATTTCTTCAAAAGACCCATCAGATTTTTGCCTATAAAATAATGATGCCTGCCCTTTGTATTCCGATGGGTGTGGCATCATGTCTGGCATGGTAGCAGAGATATACTTTGGGTCAAAAGCCAGGAAATTGCCTACCATCATATCCGTACGGCTGTCCTGATCAATATCCCAAAAGGCAACTGAAACGCTCCACTTTTCAAACCCGTTTAAATTTTTGGGGCCTTCAAGGCCGAGTTCTTCAGCAACATTTGTAAAAGTCCCATTTCCATTATTTTTATAAAAAACATTAGGACCGTAATTGAGCAAATATAAATCCTGATCCCCATCTCCATCATAATCTATCGCCCCGGCAACCATGCTCCAATGTTGATCATCAACACCTGCTATATTTCCAACTTCTGTAAATGTTCCGTCTTGGTTATTTTTGTATAATTCGTTTGATGTGCCAGAAAATTTTTTCCCTTCCCGATCGCTGATCCCCTCAAGATAGGTTCCATTTAGCAGGTAAATATCCATAAACCCATCATCATTATAATCCAGAATGGTCACACCCGATCCGCTGCTTTCCAGTATATTTTCATAAGTATAGTCACCAAATGTATATTTAAATTTTATTCCTGAATGCTGTGTGACATCAATAAAAAAATCTCGCTGCTGGGCAAAAGATGAAATGGAAATTGACAACAATATTAAACTAAAAAATATCTTATAATTCATTTGTTGATTGTGGTTAGTATCGAACTGCGAATACTTGTAGCTTGCTGGTGTAAATAATTGAACCTACCTTCTTCAAGGTATCTGGATTTAACCATCAGTTCTAGCCAGTAACAACTTTCATCACATTCTTTTTGAGAGATCGCCAGTTTATGAATAAAATCAACCTTACTTTGAGCTTCTCTAATATTTGCCCTTACAGAAGTGCCACTTCGTAATAGCTGTTTACTTAATACAAATTCCTTTTTATCTTTTGATAAAACCTTATAGAGTTCCACAATGGCCAAGACAAAATCAAAACTTTTTTCTAATAATATGTTTTTCTCTTCATCCATAACCCATCATTACAATTTCCTTAGTTCATTGTTAAGGAACTTTTCAAGTTTCTTTTTATCAGGTAATCGCAACATGTATTTGCTTACAAAAAGATTTTCGTCCATGCCGGCTGTGGCATACTCGACCAGTGCATGATCTTTCTCGGCAACCATTAAAATACCCACTGGTGGGTTATCATTGTCTTGTTGTATTTCCTTTTTAAAATAATTGATATATGTATTAAGTTGAGAAGCATTTGAATGCTCAAAGTCATTCACTTTTAGTTCTATTAACACATAGCATTTCAAAAGTCGGTGATAAAATACCAAGTCTATGAAATAATATTTTTCACCAATAAGTATTCTTTTTTGTCTTGCTTCAAAACAAAACCCATTACCTAATTCTAAAATAAAATTTTGAAGATGGTTTATCAAAGCTTGTTCAAGCTCATTTTCTTCAATTAATCCGGGATTGTTAAAGTCTAAAAATTCAAGCAAATAGTGTGATTTCACAATGTCGTTTGGAGCCGCAGGAACTATTTTAGACTGAAGGGTTTTCATAGCACCTTCCGTATTTTTAGACAAGCCAACGCATTCATAAGCAAGAGTACTTATTTGCCGTTTTAGTTCTCTAACAGAGGGTGTTGTTTGAATAATTAATAGTTCAAAGAATTTTCGTTTTACTGATTCTTTAATGGCAATTAACTCTACAAAATGCGTGAAAGAGGTTTTTTTTAGAAGAGAAATCAGGTGTAGTTTTTCATTGTTACTCAATTTGTCAGTTGACACCTGACGAGTTCGATTTTGTTCATTTTCAATACCTAACAATAAGTCAGTCGGCAACTGACTTATTTCAATTGGTAAATTATGAGCCAATTCATTTGGCAAAACATTATAAACCTCAGGGTAAATTTTATAGAATTGTCTGCACAATTTCAAGTTTGTTTCAGACAAGCCTTTAATGTTAATGTTTTTAGAAATATTAAATAATAACTTACTCCCATACTTTGCTCTTTCAATTCCGTTTTGCTCAAACTCAATAATATAAAATCCAATAAACCAATTTCGTAACGAAAGATTTATGTTTACGGCATTAACAGTATGCTTAAAAAAAGCTGAATGCGTATTTTCAATATTTTTTACTAAGGTATTAAACTTCATATTTATTCTCAGTTTTGAATTGGCCAATTGGCAATTGCCTAATTATAACATCTTCATTGTCAGTGTTTTTGTTTTTTTCGAAAACTGCAGTTACGGACTGCATAATTGGTAAAATATATGTTTTAGATTGGGCAGTTAGTAACTGCCCAATCTCAGAATAGCTTACATAAAACTGTCGAAACAACTTTAAATTACGATAGGATAGCCCTTTTTTATCTATTGAATTAGTCATGAATATATCGTTGTGAGGTTTTTATCAAATTTAGAAACTTCAATCAAATCATCGTGATTGTGAGAAGGGAAATTTTAGCTCTTTTTGTTTTTAGGGTTGTGCTTTGTGTGTAGGCAAAAGTAAATGTGCAGTGGATTTTTTTTTCCGCATGCCATGCAACCAAAGTTATAAAAGTATTGAATACCTAAAATAATGTTGACATAATTATTGCCCTTGGGGGGACTTGCGATTTAAACTTTAAATGCTAATATTTATTTAAGTGCCAACTATTTACATTAAGAAATACTGTTTATTTTTGCATTCGTAATTAAAGATTTTTTTTATGTTAATATTCAAATTTGGAGGTGCTTCAGTAAAAAATGCTGAAGGCGTAAAGAATATTGTTGGAATTTTAAAAGACCAAAGGAGATCTATCATCGTGGTTGTTTCAGCAATGGGAAAAACAACCAACAACCTGGAGCGAATCATTGATAATTATGTCAATAAAAATGGCGATAGTCTGGCTCTGGAGGTTGAAATGTTTAAAAATTATCATCTCCAGATTATTGATGATCTCTTCGAAAACAAGGGTCATTCTGTTTACTCAGATATTGAAAAGGTTTTTGCAGAGTTGGATCGGGAACTTGGCAAAGAGCCTTCCTTGAACTACGACCATGATTATGACCAAATCATCTGCTTTGGCGAATTGCTATCAACAAAAATAATTACACACTATCTCCAGTTTCAAAGCATAAAAGCCGAATGGAAAGATATTCGTTATTCCATCAAAACAAATAATACCTATCGCGAAGCGCGTGTAAATTGGGACGTTACCGGGGAATTGGTAAAAGAGCACTTTCAATTTGGGAAGAATCAGTTCCTGATCACCCAGGGTTTTCTAGGGTCGACTATGGGTAATATCACCACCACTCTGGGCAGGGAGGGATCTGACTTTACGGGTGCGATATTGGCGCATGTACTCAAAGCCAAAAGACTGGTGATTTGGAAAGATGTGCCAGGAGTACTCAATGCCGACCCCAAATGGTTTGATGAAACGGTTCTATTGAGTGAACTTTCATATCTTGATGCGATTGAGCTTGCCTACTATGGGGCGAGCATCATTCACCCAAAAACCATAAAGCCTCTTCAGAATAAAAATATTAATCTTCATGTAAAGTCCTTTAAAAACCCAAAGGAAGAAGGAACGGTGATCAGCAATGTGGAGTATGACAAGCTGGTGCCCTCATTTATATTTAAAATAGATCAGGTTGTTATTCGTATTTCACCAAAGGATTTTTCATTTATTGCAGAAGATAATCTGCAAACTATTTTTGGGATACTTTCTGAAAATAGGGTAAAAATCAATTTGATGCAAAACTCTGCCCTCAAGTTTTTACTCTGTATAAACAACGACAAACGTAAGCTTCCTAAAATCGTCGATCAGTTGGAAACGAATTTTAAAGTAAGCTATGAAACCGGTATGGAGTTAATCACAATTCGGTATTTTGATGAATCTACCATTGAACGTGTAATGATTAACAAGGAGTTAATTCTGGAATATCGCGACAAAAAGAATGTGCAGTTGATCGTTCGAGATCAGGGATAACATATATTGAATAAAATAGACTATTTGACTTTTAGTTCTATAACTCCGGTACCAAGCGTCTTGAAAAGTTTCTTCTTTCTATTGAGCAATTCCTTAGCTTCCTTTTGCTCGTCGAGGACATAAACCATAATATCTTCTATATGATTTCTGGAGTTTGGATATGATTTCTCTAGGGCAATTTCAAATTTCGCAACCAGGTCTTTTTCCGCATTTACAAGTTCAAATTCATTTTCGAATTTGGCCATGAAAACATTGGTGATAACGACCTTTTCATCGTATTTAGCTAAGGAGGGAAAGCTGGGTTTGCACGGAGCTTCGATTAAAATGTATCTTGTTATTTCGTCCTTTTGTGCAACATTCTTAGTGGAAAATAGAGAGAGGGAAATGAGTAAAAACAAAGAACCAAATTTTATCATTATAAATCAGTTTTGGAAAATAAATTGAATATAACCCAAAGGTTAGAGTTATAATCAAATTCAGAACAGAAAAGTTTATTTATATAATGACTATCAATTGCCGATTATTGCCACTTAAGAGATGCTAGTTTATTGGTAAAACTATCAATCAAAAAGTTGATGTGATAATCTAAAGATTTGGCAAATTCCTTTTGTTGTTTCTTTGTCATTGAGCCTTTTACAAGAGCTTCCTTTATTTCATCCAGCAGCATCAATAATTCGTTCATGCCAAATGTAGCCATAATGCTTTTCATCCGATGTCTAACTTGCCGGTACTTCTTTAAGTTATCATCGTATATTGAAAGCGTTAATAAATCCAGATTGGTTTTAAATTCATTGATCGTCATCCTCAAAAATTCTTGATATTTCACCAAATTACTTAAAAATAGTTTGTCAGTTCTGTCAAAAATAATTCTAGAATCCTGCTCCTTCCCGCCATCCCCATCAGTGGTTATTTTTAAGTCCTTAAATTCATCAATGACACTTGAGTGCTCAACTATTTTTGCTCTTAGGTCATCTACGTTTATGGGCTTCAATATAAAATCCTGCATTCCTGATAAGAATATTTCATCTCTTGTAGAATCTGTCGTGCTAGCAGTGAGTGCCAATATTGGTATATTCTTAAAATAAGGATTATCCATTGCTCTTATCCTTCGGGTGGTTTCCAGCCCATCAATTCCTGGCATCTGGATATCCATTAATATAAGATCATAACTTTTAGGTTCGATCATTTTTAATGCTTCATATCCATCAGACGCCATATCTACAGTGATACCCCAATCACTTAAAATCTCACCAATTAAGTATTGATTTGTCGTTACGTCCTCAACATACAATACATGTAATTTCATTTTCCATTTGAAATCGCTAATTTTTGATGTCGGTAAGCTATTAATTGGCAAACTTGTGTTAGCTCTTTTAAATGGCAAGGTAACTGTAAATATCGATCCAACATTTACCTCACTCTCAACACTTATTTTTCCTTTCTGGATTTCTACAAGGTTTTTAACAATTGAAAGACCCAACCCTGTACCACCATAAACCCGTACAGTGCTTTTATTTGCCTGATGAAATGGATCAAAAATATTTTTTATTTTATCATTTGGGATGCCAATACCGGTATCTTTAACCTTAAACTTTATTGTGTATCCCGACTTTGTTAATTTTTCAAGGGTTATTTCAATTCGAATATTTCCCTTCTCAGTAAATTTGATAGCATTAGACAAAAGGTTATTTATTATCTGACTCAATTTGATATAATCTCCATTAATAACTTCAGGGACGTTTTCAGATCTTTTACAAGTAACTTTTATATTCTTTTCTAAAACGCGAGGCCTCAAACTCGCCAATACATTTTCCATCAGTTCATTTATATTGAAGTTAACTTCTTCAATTTCTAATTTACCAGATTCTATTTTCGAGAAATCTAGAATGTCGTTGATCAGCGACAATAAATTTTTAGAAGAAAAATGTAAAGTCTGTAATAATTTTGATTGGTCTTTTCTTGGTTTTCTACGTAGCAATAACTCATTCATCCCCAAAATGGCATTCATAGGGGTTCTTATTTCATGACTCATGGCTGAGAAAAACTCATTTCTTGCCTTCATCGCATTTTGAGTTTCCTTTTCGTAGTATTTTATTTTATTAATATTAGTGGATATGCTAAGCATATTAACATCTCCATTAGAGGTTTTTAAGGGCTTTTTTATGGTCTGAAAGTAATTAACCACACCTTTGCTATCACTTATTTTTTCTTCAATAAGTATCTCTTCTCCCTTATTAATTACCTTTCCTTCCATCTCCAGGTACTTCTGAATATCCTTTTTATTGGCAGGAAACATATTTTTTTCTATGGAAAGAAATTCTTCTCTGGTCTTGCCAACCAACTCTGCAACGGCCTTGTTGCAATATATCATCTGACCATTACCATCACGAACGAAAATGAGATTCGGATCTGTATCGAACAGCTGTTCAATAAATTCCTTCTGCATTTCCAGTTCCTGTTCAAATTTCTTTCTTTGGGTAATATCAACAGAGGTAGCCATCTCAACTACTAATCCCTGATCTCGAAACTCTCTTCTGATCTTTGTTTCAAACCAACGATACATGCCATCCTTGTGCAGTTGCCTATAGGTGTAAAAGCTAAATGGGACCTTTTTTTCTCTGTCTGTATTTAATTGTTCCAGATATGTGATTTTATCATTATCATGGATAAATCCATTCCAGATTTCAACAGATTCAATTTCATTTACATCATATCCCAAAAAATCCTTTACAGATGGGCTCACATAAATCAGCTCATCGTTTTCAAACATAATATTTATGTCGTATGCATTTTCTGCAAGCAATTTATATAGCTTGTGTGCCTCCTCTTCTTCCTTCGTATGTGGTGTTATAATGAATAGAATATGTCTCTTTTCATTTACTTTTAGCTTCTTGACCTCTACCTTCAATGGTCTCGGGTCGATGCTGTTTTTGAACTGAGCGAGATAAGATAGCGCACTTTTTTCATCTTCTGATAAAAGACTAATTATCCTCTTTATCTCTTTAACATCCTCTTTAATCAATAAATTGAAGATATTTTCCTTTAATAAATTTTCAGAACTGGTTTTAAATAAGGTTTCACTAGAAGAATTGCAAAACAATATCTTTCCCAAATAATTGGTAGTCAGTATAGATTCGTGAGAGGAATTAACAAGAGCGGAAAGAATTTCCTGGTCCATATAATATTAAAAAAATCGAGGACATAAAAAACGTCGGCAAAAGGTAAAACATTAAACTATTTTTTTTACAAAAAAGCTGTCTTTTTTCGACCAATTGTGGTATTAATATGATCAATATTAGAGTTATTATATTTTGTCTATATATTGTTCTATATGCTTTTCAGCTGATCCAATTTTCTGATAGAATAATCCTATTTTAGATATTAATTAATACATCAAATTTGCTCAATAACTAACGGTTAAATATGAAATGGTCAACCTTTCCATTTTTGAAAATTACTTCCGCATTTGTAGTAGGGATATTGCTGAGCGGGGCCTATAATTTTGGAGAATATTCACGTTACTTTCTCATGTTATTTGTGATATTTTTTTCTTATCACACGTATTTATTATTAAGATCCGGGAATTACGGCATCAATAATATATCAGGAACGGTAGGATTTGTTTTATTGGGCTATTTGAGTGCTCAACTGACCGATTACGCCAAACAACCTCTGCTTTCATCCGATTCATTTGCTGAGGTTTCTTTTTACAAAGTAATTATAAACTCCAAGCCTGTATCGACTTCCAAGACCACAAAGTATCTAGCAAATATCGAATGTGCGAATATTAATGAAAGTTGGATTCCCGTTGACACAGAAGCCATCTTGTATTTTAAAGATGATGTAAGTATTGATTTTAAATACGGTGACAAATTGTTGATCAAAGGACACCCCTCTTATCTGGAAAATCAGAAAAATCCACACGCATTTGACTATGCACTTTATTTGCAAAGGCGAGGAGTATATTTAAATGATTTTATTTCGAAAAATGAATTTGTATTGACAAATTCTAAATCTTCTTTGAAATATTTTAATCATTATGTTGGAGACTATTTTGAAAACATCCTTGCTGATAACATTTCTACCGAAAGGGAATTAAATATGGTTAAAGCCATGCTTCTGGGAAGAAGAGAAGCGATTACCCCCGAGATGAAATATGTGTATGCCTCATCGGGTACAGCTCATATTTTAGCCGTATCAGGATTGCATGTTGGCATCATATATTTTATTTTTTCAACGCTCCTACGATTCCTAAAAACAGGAAAATTACGATTGATTTATTTTGGTATCACCCTTTGCGGAATTTGGTCTTTTGCATTTATTACAGGTCTGTCCCCATCTGTTCTGCGAGCTTCAGTAATGATTTCATTTATTCTAATGGCCAGTCTAATAGGCAGAAAAAGCAACATCTATAATACTATTTTGGCATCGGCATTTTTCATGTTGCTGTATGACCCTAACCTCATTTTTTCTGTGTCTTTTCAGTTGTCTTATGTGGCTGTTTTTGGTATTATATTTTTCTATAAGAAAATTTATACCCTCATATTTGTGCCCAATAAACTATTAAATTTTTTCTGGCAGATAACTGCAATTTCTTTCTCAGTACAAATAGCGACTTTTCCGATCACCATCCACTATTTCAATCAATTCCCAGTATTGTTTCCGCTTACCAACTTATTGGCCATTCCGACAGCAATTGCAACAATTATTGGAGGGCTATTGATATTGGCGTCCTCTCCAATAAGTTTGGCGTCTGGTTTTTTTGGCAATATTCTGGAAGGATGGGTTTACATATATAATGAAATACTAATTTCTATCAGCACCCTTCCTGTTGCCACGGTGGAGGATTTATACCTAAAACCCAGTTACGTTTTTCTGATTATTATTTGTGTCATTTTTTTGTCAAGCTTCCTTTTTACTAAGAGGTTTATTTTTTTCAGATACTTTTCTGTTGCCATCGTCTTTTTATCTGCTATTATATTTATCGATCACTATATGAGATCTCAACAGAGAGAAATTGTTTTTTATGAATCCAATTTTAAAAACTATTTCGATATTTTCCTGGGTAATGATTGCTACACCAATATAATCTCATCAAATGAAAAGTTAAAAAGCCAAGTGAGATTTAGTATTTCTCCAAATAGAAAGTATCATCTAATAGAAAACGTGCATAACCTGGGAGAATTAGAGATGATTAAAGAAATCGAAGAAAATATCCTGATTCGGTGGGAGGGTAAATCAATTTTGATCCTTAGCAAATACCCAGACAATTCGATAAATTATGCTGGAATATCTATTGATTACCTGGTCATTGGAAAAAATTTAGTTCAAGAGCTTTCTAAGTTGGAAAATCTAATTAAAATCAAAAACCTCATTCTCGATTCGACGATAGATATAAAAACTTCCAAAATGTTACTGGATTTAAAGCATAATTCTAATATGAAAATTTATTCTATAAGTATGGAGGGTGCTTACAGCATAGTAATATAACTAATGGATTTTTTCGTTTATATGTCGTACAAAATTCAATAACATATATTTTTATGCAAATTTTCATTTATACGCATTGTGTTGTTCTTTTATCCTGAACAATTGATTTTATTTGATGTTTAATTAACCGTATGAAAGTTACAGTTTGTAGAAAAGAACATTTTAATGCTGCGCATCGTTTACATAATTCCGCATGGTCTGATGAAAAAAACCAAAAAGTTTTCGGGAAGTGTAATAATCCAAATTTTCATGGGCACAACTACGAGCTTGTTGTAAAAGTATCGGGTGCCCCTGATGATAAAACAGGTTTTGTGATAGATATGAAGATATTGAGCGATATTATATTTGAAAATATATTAGAAAAATTTGATCACAAAAACCTCAATTTAGATACGGAGGAATTTAAAAATCTTAACCCAACGGCGGAAAACATTGCCGTGGTGATCTGGAATATTTTAAGAAAAAAAATTGAATCACAACTTGATATAAAAGTAATCTTATATGAAACAGAAAGAAACTTTGTGGAATACCCATCAAATTAATGGGCTGACTGTCGAAGATGTGGGGGATAATCATGTGGGAACGTCTTACGAAACGCCTTTGCGAAAAGATGCGTTTGATCTGGATGATGAAGTAAAAATTGAATTAATTCAAAAGCATTTTACAGAAATCATGCAGATACTGGGCCTCGACCTAACAGATGATAGTCTTAGCGGTACTCCTGAAAGGGTAGCAAAAATGTATGTTAAGGAAATTTTTTCCGGACTGAATCCAAAAAATAAACCCGACACCAAACTTTTCGAAAATAAGTACAATTACGATGAAATGCTTGTTGAGAAAAACATTACAATTTTTTCTAATTGTGAGCATCATTTTGTGCCTATTATAGGAAAGGTTCATGTCGCTTATATTAGCAGTGGGAAGGTAATAGGCTTATCAAAAATTAACAGGATAGTTCAGCATTTTGCAAAACGTCCACAAGTTCAGGAAAGACTCACAGTGCAAATCGGAAATGAACTTAAGGCCATATTACAAACCGAAGATATTGCAGTATTGATTGATGCGGAACATTTGTGTGTTTCGTCCAGGGGTATTCAAGATACTTCCAGCAGTACTATAACTTCATTTTACAAAGGCAAATTTGATCAGGATGAGACCAGAAAAGAATTTTTATCTTATGTATATAATTCTTAGTTGTAATAGCGAAATCGTATTGATCGAATTGACGAAAGCAACCTGATGGGTTGCTTTTTTAGGGGACCTCTATTAATTCATTCGCATCAAAATTTTCATAGTGTTTTAAAGGCAAGGAAAATTTATGAAGCCTTATCGGGATAAGTCAAGAAAATTTGACGCAGTAT
>VAPM010260032.1_pt1 | contig 17803 bp, 17 predicted proteins | sample 3395091 | NCBI WGS metagenome assembly VAPM01 (sample SAMN08290445, study PRJNA428436) | hydrothermal vent metagenome | isolation source: Deep-sea hydrothermal vent chimney 3 | place: Pacific Ocean: Juan De Fuca Ridge | reverse complement strand
CCAACATGATGCAAATGTACAGGACCTGAAGTAGTGAATATTCTTCACTCGGCTAAAGAATATTCTCCACTTCTGCTTATTTCATGGCTCCTTTCCTGAATTTCTCATTGCAAACCAAGCCGAACGGGAAATTCTTTACACCATGTTTTTAAGTAATTAAATAATCCGGCCCTACTATTCTCCCATTCAGGAACTAATATTGCATAGATGTAAGGTATTAAAGAGGCCCGAACTTCGTGCCGAAAAAGGAATGTTGTCCATCGTCTCTGAAAACGGCAAACGGAACACAAGCATGGTGAGGGATATGTTATGTTTGGGGTAAGCGAAAAACAAAGGGTATACGGACAAAGACCGGGACAGAATCATAGAAAAAAATCGACAAACCACCTTAACGAGCTAGTGACTTTTCAATATTTTCCTTTTTCAGAAAGAAGAAATGTGGTACGTCTAAAAGTATTGCGGCAGAATCAATTAGGGGAATCAGGCCTGTTCTGCCGGATATATTCCACCCCCAATAGACGCTGTGCAGACCTTGAATCCGGTGGCAGTTCACCTTAACTCATGGTCGACTGAAAAATCTCGGTTGAATACTAGAGCAATATACTCACAATCAAAAATTGTGTCTTTTTGTTTAACAAAAAACTGAAAAAAAAGGAATGCGGCAAATTGTCGCACCATGGAGAAAGTGGAGAAAGGTTGGGTCACAGCTTGCGGCTTTAACCTCTCTCCAGTCAAAATAAAGAGCCTTTAACTCCAAGGAGAGTGAAGACTAGTTGACTTCATACTTACTCAGATTTATATATTAATTATAAATTCTAAAAAAGAAAGGTTATCACAATGAAACAAAAAATAACACTCCTGTTTGCCGGTTGCATGATACTGCTGTATGCGTTTGCACTCCCCGCTCAAAGCTGCGTGGGCCGCATCCTGACCTTGTCAATAGATGACACACCTGAGCAGAAACTTGTCGGGCAGCTGCTTGCCACCTATATCACGGAACGAACTGGAACTACAGTCAACTTGACAACCGTACTGGATGTAAAAGCAAGTGAGGATCTGATCGAACAATGCAAGGCCGATATCTTTTTAAATTATATCAAAGTCGGCATGGCCGGTATGGAACATGCTGATACGGCAGCGGATACCCAGGAATCCTATTCGCTTGTCAAGCAGTATTATCTGGAAAAAAATGATATGGTCTGGCTCAAGCCCCTCGGCTACAAGGGACCACTGCAGAATCCGGCGGTCACTGATCCCGGCAGCATATCTCTTGCCGTACCGGTCACAACCAAAGACGTCTTGGACAGATTTCCAGTCTTAGACAGGGTTATCAACAAGTTAAGCGGCAGGGTTGACGACAGAACCCTGCAGCAGTTGATGCAAAAAGCCGAGACTGATGGTATTAAAGTTGCAGTTAAAGGTTTTTTGAAAGCCCAGAATCTTATTTAAACAGTATCCGGAAACAGGAATGAATACGGGAATAATGTTGAGTCGTGTGTTCACCTGTGCCTGCCGGTCTCACTGACTGCCATTCCAATCAATCAAACAGGTGGCGCTTGAACATATACGGCGTTGTGATTGATCGAAAAAAGAGAAGAGGAAAAAATGCAAAAACTGTTTTTAGCTCTGACCATTGTTTTACTGATGTCCGGTTCCGCTGCTGCCCATGGAAACATTTCAAAGCTCCCTGACTCGGTTCAGATTCTGCAGTACAAGATGAAATTGTACATGAATGCAGACGACGCCGATACCAAGAATAATCTGGCAATGGCCTATTTTCGGACCAACCAGCTGGATGAAGCAAAAAAAGAGCTCTCCTCTATTCTGGAAAAAGATGCCAATAATTTTAATGCGCTTGACGGGATGGGTCTTGTCTTGATTAAAGAAGGAAATGCCGCCGAGGCGCTGGACTATTTAAAAAGAGCGCAGAAAATAAACGACAAGGATGTTATGCTTCATGTTCATCTTTCAGTCGCCCACAGTCAACTCAAACAGGCGGATGTTGCCCGAAGTGAAATGGATAAGGCCAAAGCCCTTGCATCCGGTCCGGAAGAATTAACCAGGATACAGAAAGAAGTAAAAATGATAACCAACTCTTAAGGAAAGCGAGAAACGGAATGAAAAAATTTACCTTTTTTGTCCTCTGTGCCGTACTTCTTTCACTGGCCGGATGCAAGGGGCAGAACAGCAGCAGCCCGGCTGTAAGCAATGAAAAACCCGTTAAAATGGGTTTTATGATCTGTGACAGTCGAAAGGAGTCTGAAGAACGTTTTGCACCGTTTGTTGCCTACCTGAGCGAAAAAACCGGCCGCAAATTTGAAATGATTCTGGCCAACACCTTTGAATTTGAAAACCTTTTCAAAGAGAAAAAAGTCGATTTCTTCCATGTCAACTCTCTGGTCGCCATCCTGCTCAAGAAAAAATTCAACGCCGAATTTCTCGCGGTCGACATCCGTGGCCGCAACGGTTACAAGGCCAGCGGAACCATTATTGCCCGCAAGGACAGCGGCATTAAGACTTTTGAAGACATGCGCGGCAAGAACATGATTTTTGGTCCGGCCCTGGCTCCTTTTGGATACATGGCCCAGTATGACCTCCTGCTTCAAAACGGTATTGATCCGGAGACGGACCTGTCCAACTATGTAATTCCTCCCGGAGCCGCCAAACATGACAAAGTTCTTTACGGGGTCTATTTCGGTAAATACGCCCTTGGAGCCGCCCCCAGGATTGATCTTGACCGCATGATTGATGCCGGCATCTTCACCAAAGATGACTTTACGGTCATTGCCGAGAGCGAGCCCATGCCCTACTGTACAATCGGCGCCCAGCCCGATGCGGACCCCGCGTTGACAAAACAGATCAAGGAACTCGCCCTGAACCTGACAAAGGATGAAAGCGTACTGGTAAACGGCGAGGTGCTCAAGGTTCTTGACCGCATGCTGCTTGACGGGTTTGCTCCCGCCGTTGACAGTGAATACGACCCGATACGGGATCGGTTAAAACGTTGCAATATGGCTCCATACAGAAAATTCTAACAGAGAGGCCCAGAGAATGAGAAAAACAGCAACACAAGAGAGGTTCAATCGGGCAGCCCTGACGGTTATTGCGGGAATTACGATTTTTTTCCTGGCACTTTCCCCTGTATATGGCGGACAACGTGTAATCAATAAAGGGATTATCAACACGGATACCGTATGGCAGGGGGATATTCTGATCAAGGGTGATGTTGAAGTTGCCAAAGGTACAACCCTGACCATCATGCCCGGATCCGTTATCCGATTTGAAAAAATCGAAGAGTTCGGTCCGCAGAAGCTGAGCAAGGACAAACTCAGTCATTTCCCCAGAGCAGAACTCATTATCAAAGGCAAGCTCTATGCTCAGGGAACCCTTGAAAACAAAATAACCTTCACCAGTGCTGAAGAGTCTCCATCACCCGGGGACTGGGGTGCGGTAAACTTCCTGGACAGTGTTGACAACATCATTGAATTCTGTGTCTTTACCTATGGTCATACTGCCGTACACTGCCATTCGGCACAGGTCGTCATTGCCTACTCTACTTTTCATTACAACGGCGTGGCCATCGGCCAGAAAAATGCCAAGGGCCTGCCCACCAAATGTGTCGTTCCGATATTATACAACCGGATAACTGAAAACGGCGGCGGTGTATTGTTCGGTGGCGGATCAACCCCCACGGTTGCTCATAACGAGATCAACGACAACACCTTTTTTGGGATATATGCCAAAAAAGGCGGCGTTGCCAATGTTCGTTACAACAACATTAAAAATAACGGCAAAGGGGTTATCTTCTTCAAGGTGAAGGATATCTTTTTAAGAGACAACAACATCACCGGCAACAAGGATTACAACGTCTCCATGCTTGACGGCCAATCCACAGACATTGCCCTGCAGAATAATTGGTGGGGCTCCACGGATAAGGCTAAAATCAAAGATATGGTTCGCGACAAAAAACGTGACGACACCCTTGGCAGTGTTGACTTTTCAAACTTTTTGAAAAGTCCTGTTGCCGGGGCCGGACTCCTCTGGTAGCAGTATACTGGAGATAAAATTTCGAGAATTCCTCAACCGTATCCTCTCCGGCGGCCATGCTCATGCTCCGGAACGGTTGAGGGGTCGGAAAGTTCGAATGATGAAGAGGTTTGTCTTTAAACATTTGAACAATTATACACCTGAACAGTTACTAACAGAGGAGAATTGGATGACAGTGCCCCGTATGCCCCTGTTTCCAACTCAACCGCCATGGATCTGATCCACAAAATAAGCGTTACTGCACTGGTTATCCTGACGTTGGTTACCGGCGGCATGCTGATTCAACATCAGATTACCACTCAGGGTCTTCAGGGTGCAGATACCAAGAAGGTTGACCTGAAGCAATTTTATGCGGAACTGATTGCCGAGAATGCCGAGATTTACGCAGAAGTCATCCAACTGCAGAACGGGAAACAATTCGCCAAGGCTATAGAAAAACTGCAGGAGATACGAACAGCGCACCCTGACAATCCGCAGTCGGATATGTATCAGGCTGAGCTGGAATACAGCCAGGGAAAAGTCGCCGCAGCACTCCATAGTTACAGAGTTGCAGTCGACAGGCAACCGGACTATGTGGACAAAAAAACGCCGCTCTTCATGGGTAATATCATGTTGAACGTGATTAATGAGGCAAGGGGGAAACTTCAACGGGAGAAAAAATTAAAGCCTAATGACAGGACCATCCTCATCGCCATTGATGATCTCTTATACTTACAACGCCGAATTGCCGGGGGGTGTGAATAAGTGGCTCGATTTAAAGTACCGGATCTCGCGATTGTCACAGGGGCAGCCCTGGGACTTGGTGCCGTCACCCTGACTCTGCTGGGCAACCCTGCCAATTCCGGGATATGCATCTCCTGCTTCATGGAGAATCTTGCCGGTGCCCTGCAGTTGCAGGATAACATACGGATGAGTTACATCAGGCCCGAGCTGGTTGGTTTTCTGCTCGGATCCTTCCTCATGGCCCAGAAAACCAAACGTTTTCATGTGACCGGGGGGTCCTCTCCCATCATTCGTTTTTTTCTCGGCTTTTTCATCATTGTCGGCTGCGCCGTCTTTATCGGCTGCCCGATCAAGATGATCCTGCGCCTTGCCGCCGGTGACCTGACTGCAGTTGCAGCCGTCCTTGGATTGACTTTCGGGATCTGGCTTGGAACCAAATATATCCGGGCAGGTGTCTTCCTCGACCGGGAAAAACAGATGCCGACCATTAATGGTTATATATTCCCGGTCATAGGTGTCTTGTTGCTGATCTTTCTCGTCCTCAAGCCCGGCTTTATCCATCAGGGCGAGACCGGGCCTGCGGCTCAGCGTGCGCCTTTGCTTATCGCCCTGGCCATTGGTCTTATAATCGGTGGACTGGCGCAGCGCTCGGGGCTCTGCATCACCGGTGGAATTCGAAACTTCCTCCTGGTACGCGAAACAACCCTGCTCTACGGCGTTATTACCACCTTTGTTACCGCCATGCTGCTCAGTATGGTCAGCGGCCAGTTTAACCTGGGCCTGGAAGGTCAGCCCGCATCCCATATGGCCCACGGCTGGACTTTTCTGGCCATGACTCTGGTGGGACTGGCCTCGGTCATGATTGACGGCTGTCCGTTCAGGCAGGTCATTAAGGCCGGCCAGGGAGATATCGATGCCGGTATCACATGTTTCGGCATGTTGGCCGGAGCTGCTTTTGTTATTACCTGGCTGTTGCGAAGCACATCCGCCGGTCCTTCTTTTAATGGAAAAATTGCCGTGCTGGTTGGCTTAATCTTCTGCGTAATCGTTGCCTTGAATTATCGTCACCTTACCGGAAAGCTAGGGCGCAGCCGCTCCTAGGGAATAAAGATGCCTTGAAAACAAATTTTTCTTCAAGGCATACTCGAGAATTGTACTACCCGCCCTGCTTGAGCAGGGCTTTGTCTCAGACATGGGAAAAGACAAGATACCTTCAGAATTTTACAGGCCTTTATTTTGCTGATATAACTCCTTAAAATTAAATTCGACGGGTCCATTCCCGTCCCCGGCTACATTAAAGGACGATATGGCCGGGGAGCGACTCAATAAATTACAAACTGTACTATAGAACACAACATACCCGTGACATTGGCGACAGCACAAGGCGAGTATTCCGAATTTCTGTAGTTGCCACCAGATTCTCCAGAGCTTGTCGGTGGAGGTCATTTCTTTTTCCGGAAAATTGAAGGAATAAGGGATAAAATAAAACAATATGTTTCCTATTGGTAACTCGTGTTGCACAATGTGGTAATTCGTATTGCAGAAATGCAGTATTAGACCAGCAAGACGAACAGTATTATTTGATGGTTCTGCTTTACAAGAGTTATAACAACCCTTAGCTTGTAAAACAAGGAATCATTAACATTTAACTTTAACTTTCAGCTACGGCAAATAGTTATTGACCAACCAAGAGGCATGGTCCTTTTCACATACAATATCAGTCGGATGGCACAATAAGGGGCTGCTCTTTTAATTTATAATCAGGGCAGTAGCAGGAAAGTCCCGGAATATGCTATCCGGGAGTTATGAATAAAATTTAAGTGGGCACAAACTTTGCAATTAACTGCACAAAAAAGAAAAAGGATTTCTTAATTGCTGTTCACACCAGATGCGTTTGAAAAATTATAGAGAAGCACAACTCGTAAAACAGTGCAAGCTCTCTCATTGAACATGGAGGCATTATGAACTGGTTTAAAAAACTAACAAAAAAAGACTCTAAAAATGATGGGGATATTGAGGTAAAACGAGGACTGCTTGTCTTTGCCCACCCAACAACCGTCATTTCGGTTGAAGAACTTTTACGGGACGAGGGCTATGAAATTCGCGTGGTCAGTCCTCCGCCCGCATACAGGACGGGTTGTGACCTCAGTGTTGAATTCCCCCTGTCGGAAGAAGCGACCATTACCGAACTTCTTAATACCTGTGGAATGTCTCCCCTTGATGTCGTTCCCATTACCAGCCGCGGAATGGAACCTCTGCGGTTCGTTCGGACGAAGATGTACGGAAAATATATCATGGTCAGGGCCGCCAACATGAAAATGACGGTTGACCAGGAAACGAAGATAATCGTCAACATTTCCGGTGGCGGCTGCCCCGACGTTCCGTATCTGGCCACGGCAATGCTGGGCAAACGGCTCCGGGACGCACCGGATCCGGGCGAGGTCGGCTTTTCTCTGTGTGCCTATTCCCTGAACACCTCCCGCGAAGAACTTATTCGTGTAATAGGAGATTAATTCATGTTGCTTTTAGCTGGTGCAGTTCCTGTTGAACATCTTCCGTTGCTGATCGGCCCCATTGATGTCAGCCCGACAGGAATAACAATAGATGGAAACAAACTCCCGATCAATCGCGGCAACGAAGCCATGATGTCTGCGGCCTGCCTTATCTGCAAGGAATACGGGGTCAATCGACCGGTAGGCATGGTCGCCGGGGATATCGGCAAACGGGAGGGAAGTATTGCGATTTACAACCATCTCGCCGAGCACCTTCCGGAAATGGGCATCAAGGTCCTGACCCTTCATTATGTCATGCCGGATCTTAAACTCAATAAAAAGATCCTGGCAACCATTGACACAATGGCGGAAGAGGATAAACCGCTCATGATTGCCGATGCCGGCAGCATGTATGTGGCTAAAGCCGGCGGCGACGCCCATTATTACCAGGTTTTCACGCCTGATCTCGGCGAGACCGCTTTTCTGGCCGATGATAAAGCAGACCATCCCAGCTTTACCCGCGGATATATTTTTAACATGGAGGAAGATGTCCCGGAACTCATCCGCAGGGCGTACGCCGGTAAAAATGCCACCCCGACCATGTTCGTCAAGGGCAAGATCGACTACATCTGCCAAGACGGTGAAATCGTCGACACCATTGACCAGCCGTCTATTGAGACCATGGAGCCTATCGGCGGCACCGGCGACCTCATTACCGGCATGATCAGCGCCTTGATCTATGCAGGTGAAACACCTCTGCAAGCCTGCCGTATAGCCGGCAGAGTAAACAGAGCAGCGGGTGAGCTTGCTCAGCCCACTCCGGCGACTCAAATCGACCAGATATTACGTTTCCTGCCGGAAGCATTGGCAAAGGTACAACAACAACTAGGGTAACTGTTCAGCTGCACTCCATCTGCACAGTTACATTCCGAGGTAGGTGCAGGTGTTCCGCACCGACCTGAATAGTTAGCAACCAGGTTAAGCTATGGCTACTGTTATTATTCCATTTCCATTTCGTAAGCATACCGAAAACCAGCGTGAGGTTACCCTCACCGGCAAAACTCTGGACAACGTGCTCGACGGGCTACTCGAACAATACTCGGGGTTGCAGGTTATCCATGACCAGCCGGGCTTACTGTCTATCTTCGTTAACGGTAAATCCGTTTCCGGCGGGGCTGACAAATGGGCTCAAGTTGCAATCGCCGACAGTGATGAAATCTCCCTGATCGTCCCGATCGCCGGAGGTTGAAAAGGCGTATGGGTTTGTTCAACGACACAGACAAAATTCTTCTTCCTCCGAAAAAATGGGAAGAGATCGTCACCCACTGCAAAAGGAAACTGGCCGGTGATTTTCTTCCCGGAGAAAGCAGGGTTAAGAGGGCGTATGGAATTCTGGCCGGTGTACAGGAAGGCCGTGTTCTTCATGTGCGACGCATATTGCCGGTGAAAAAAAATGCCCGGAACGACGAACCGCTGAAAACATACATGGATACGATGATGACGGAACATGCCGTTGCGTCAACAACACCACTGAGCCAGCGGGGATGGATTACCGATCCCCAGGAGCTCATGGGGTGTTACGATCTTTGCGACCGGGAAAATCTCCAGATTTTCGGAACCTATCATATGCACATTGTTCCCTGGGAAGGGGACGACATCCGCGACACCCCTACCCTGCTTGATACTGTCCTTGCCAAAGAGAGCAACCTGTATTCCTTTATCATATCGATGATCGACATCGAACACCCCTTCATGCGTGCCTTTTATGAAGGGATTAACGACAAAGAAACTCCAGTTGTCATACAAGAGAATCTATAACCAGCAGGTGCAATCATGATCGATAGCCTAAACCCCGAACCCGAACTGGTCATCGAATACACGGATCCCCTTGAAGGTTTTAAAGGGTGGCTGGTCATCGACTCCATGACGCACAATTTATGTGCCGGAGGTCTGAGAGTTCAGCCCGGACTGACCCGCGATTGCGTTCAACGTCTTGCTGCAACAATGACCTTGAAGATGCGAATCGCCGGGATCAGAGCAGACGGGGCAAAAAGCGGTATTGATTACGACCCGTCAAGTCCAGGCAAACAAGAGGCGCTGTATAGATTTATCCGGGCCATCAAACCATTTATCAAGCAACGCTATTCCATGGGGCCCGACATGAACACCACCATGCCTGAACTGGATGCAGTCTGTTCGCGGCTTGGCATCACCTCGATCAAAACAGCTGTGGCCAGGGCCCAAAACCTTACCCCTGCTGAATTCGACCAGAGGACCGCCCTGCTGTCCAATCCGATCGGCCATGCCACCCTGGGTAAATTACGCGCCGGTTCCGGGCTTGCCGCCTCCTGCCTCGGCGCACTCGAATTTCTTGGTATCCCCGCTCAGGAGGCAACGGTTGCCATCCAGGGGTTTGGCGGTCTGGCCGCCGGAGCCGCCTATTTCCTCAATCAGGCCGGGGTAAAAATTGTCGGCCTGGCCGACCGGGAAAAAAGCCTGATCAGCTCCGACGGAGAAACCCTGGATATCCCATCCTTCCTCAACGGATCCGTTGACGGCATTATTCCGTATACGACTTCGACCGGAAGATACGGCAGGAGGGAAGAGATCTACTCCGTACCCTGTGATGTCTTTATTCCGGCAGCCGTAGAAAATTCCGTCGGCATGCAGGAAGCCAGGACCATGCAGGTTCGTGCCATTGCCTGCGGCGCCAACCTTGCAGTGACGGCAGATGCTGAAAAAATTCTTCACGAACGCAACATTCTTTTAATTCCGGACATGGTTGCCGGCTGCGGAGGCTCTTTGTCCATGGAGGGGTTGTTTGCGCCCGAACATTTGCCGTCGGTTGATGAGGTTCTGGCCCATGTGGACAGCAAAACACGAAAAATTGTAAAAAACCTGCTGACCCGCAGCCAAAAAGACAATGTGCCGCCCAGGGAGGCAGCTTTACAACTCTGTGCCGAAGCTTCCGTCTATCCTGGAACCCGGCCATATGGTTCCCTGAGCAGGAAAGCTAACTCTGCGGCACCCCGGAAGAAAACAGTGCAGAAACCCCGCAGCCACCGACTCCCGTCCCGATACATAAACGGTCATGCCTGTCCATCCGTTTGACTATCAGATAAATCCACACGTCTTCAGCACGCCTGAATTTGAAGCGCTGTTTGATGAACGGACCATCTTTCAGCGCTGGCTCGATTTTGAGGCGGCCCTGGCAACGGCACAGGCAAAATACGGTGTTATTCCCGCCGAGGCGGCTCAAGAGATCCGCAGCAAGGCCAAACTTGAGCTGATCGACCTTGAGAGTGTCCGGGCAGGCTATGCCAGGAGCAGGAATTCCGTGGTTCCCCTGCTCGGCGGGCTGCGACGTGCCTGCAACGACACGCATGGCGAATATGTCCATTATGGGGCAACGACTCAGGATGTTCTTGATACCGGCGAGATTCTCGCTCTGAAGGAAACACTCTCCCTGCTCTATCGTGATCTCCGAGCCCTTGAAAAGACCTGCCTTGACCTGGCCCTGAAACACCGTGCAACCCCCATGGCGGCCAGAAGCCACGGCCAACAGGCCCTGCCTGCGACGTTCGGCCTGAAGGTTGCAACCTGGGCAGCGGAAATTCATCGTCATGTTGATCGGCTACAACATCTTCACACCATCATCAGCCACGGCCAGTTAAGTGGTGCAGTCGGCACCTATGCCGCCCTGGGCCCCCAGGGACTGGAAATCGCCTCCGAGACTATGGCCCTGCTCGGCCTCAAGCACAGTGCACTGTCCTGGCATACATCCCGGGATACAGTTGCCGAGCTGGCATCCGATTTTTCCATGCTGGTCATGACTCTTGCAAAAATAGCCAATGAAATCTTCCAGCTTCAGAAGACAGAAATCGGCGAACTGCAGGAACCTTCTATCTCCGGCGCCCTGGCAAGCAGCACAATGCCGCACAAACAAAATCCGGTTATCTGTCAACGGGTGATTGCACTGTCAAAACATGTACGAGGTCTTGCCGGCACGGTAATGGAAAGCATGGCCCACGAACATGAACGTGACCCCCGCAGCCTGTGGGCGGAGTGGCTGGCCATACCCCAGCTCTGCATCTATACCGGCAACGCCCTTCAATCCATGTTGAATGTTGTCAAGGGGTTAACCGTCCGGCCCGAACGAATGCTCGAGAACCTGTACCGACAGAAAAATCTGATCACAACGGAATGGCTTCTCTTCAGGCTCAGCGAGCACCTGGGCAAGACAAAATCCCTTGAAAAACTGCACGCACTTTCAGCTGCAGCTGCCGACGAGGGTACAAGTCTAAAGGAGGCAGTCCTTGACGATGCGGAGATAGGCCCCATGTTCAGCCGGGATGATCTTGCTCCGCTTGACCATCCGGAGGACTATACCGGTCAAGCTGTCAAAATAGTGGACCTGACAATTGCTGAAATTTCAACCAGACGCCAGGGTGATCCTGATGATTTGAGGCGGCCTTAACCTCGGGAGCAGATTGTTACCCCACTAAGACTACTATTTTATTTCTGATTACCCACAAACCTTCATTCCGATGCAAGGGATACCATCGCTGAATACCAAAGGGCATTCCGGGCCCAGCGAATTTATGATAAATTGACGGGGTCATGCAATCCGGATGGACAAGCGATGTTATCCCTGATTGTTGAAAAGCTGAGCTTTGTGCGTAATCAGGATTATATTCAACAGATGAGCGATATTCTCTATGAGCGACTGTAATTTCAGCTGTCATATTGTCGATTCCGGATTCTACAGTGCGGCCTATACAACGGCTGAATGTCGTAAGGTCTTTTGCGACATCTACCGGTATCAACGCTGGCTTGACGTTGAGGTTGCTCTTGCCATGGCCCAGGCTGAGCTGGGACTCATCCCGGTCAGTGCAGCGGAAAACATTCGAGACAATGCCAAAATCGGCTCTCTTGATCTTGAATCGATCCGCCAGGGCCTGAAGGTAACTAGCCACTCCCTCATGCCCCTGCTCAATGCCCTGCGTCAGGTATGTACCAAAGAAGCAGGCCAATTCATTCATTTTGGCGCAACCACCCAGGACATTCAGGATACCGCCCAGACCCTGGAGATCAAAAGCATTTTAACATTGGTGGAACGTGACCTGATTATCATCATCGGTCAGGTTATCAAGCTTGCGGAAAAATTCGGCAACTTGGTGACCATCGGCCGAACCCACACTCAGCATGCGCTGCCCATGACCATGGGATTGAAGATGGCAGTCTGGCTTGATGAGTTGTGGAGAAACCTTGAACGGTTTGAGGAGATGAAAGGGCGGGTGCTGGTCAGCCAACTCTTCGGTGGGGTCGGCACCATGGACCCCTTTGGCGATCAGGCCTTTGAGCTACTTGACAACTTTTCCGCTCGACTTGGACTAACCGCGCCCAATGTCGCCTGGCATTCCTCCCGTGACCGCATTACCGAATTTCTCTCGACCATGGCTATGATTTCAGGTACTCTTGCCAAGATTGCCGACGAGATCCGCTGCCTTGCCCGCAATGAAATAGGAGAGATGGAAGAGCCGTTTCAAATGGGCAAGATCGGCAGCAGCACGATGCCGCACAAGAGAAACCCCGAGATGTGTGAACAGGTGGTGGTCCTGTCCAAATTAATCAAATCCAATGCCGGTCTTGGCTTTGAAGGATTAATCAATGAACATGAACGAGATTATCGATCCGTCCGTCTTGAATGGGTCACCGTCACCGACACTTCACTGTTTACCTGCGGTCTGTTGGCCCTCATGAAGGACATTCTTGATGACCTGAGAATCCACGAAGACAAGGTTCGGGAGAACGTCAACAGGGCTGCGCCCCTCATTTCAACGGAAGCCCTGATGTTTTTCCTCGGCCGGTCCATAGGCAAACAGACCGCGCATACACTTATTTACGAAACATCCATGGAAGCGGTTGAAACGGGCAAACCGTTACTGGATCTTCTAATGAACCGTCCCGAGATTAAGGGGCATTTCAGCAGGGAAAAAATGCAGCAGGCTATGCTGCCGGAGAGCCACGTCGGGATGTCGCAACCACTCACCCAGCGTACCATCGACTACGTTAAAGACAGGCTGCAGCAACGGGGTACTCCGCAACTCGCCGGAGCCCCCTGTCCATTGGCAACAGAGGAGGGAACATGTTGCAAGCAGAGAAAAAACAGGTAGATCAGGAGCGGTACAGACGGCAGATACTGATTGACGGCTGGGGAGTAGAGACGCAGGAAAAGCTCCAGAACAGCAAGGTCTTCATCCTCGGTGCCGGTGGTCTCGGCTGCCCTGTTGCCCTGAACCTGACCAGTGCCGGAATCGGCAGCATCACGATCTGCGATGCCGACAGTGTTGAACTGAGCAACCTGAACCGGCAGTTCCTTCACGTGGAAAAAAATATCGGGGTCGATAAAACCACATCCGCAGTCCAGTTCCTCTCCAGCTTCAACTCTGCGGTCGACTTTACGACCCTTACCGAAAAAGTGACGGTCGACAACGTCAATGAGATGGTTGGCGATGCCGACATTATCCTCGACTGTGTAGACAACTTTCCTGCCCGTTACGCCTTGAACCAGTGCGCTATCGAAAAACAGATCCCGCTTGTTCATGGTGCGGTCTGGGGCATGGAAGGACGAGTGACCTTCTTAAAACCACCGGCAACCCCATGCCTTTCCTGCCTCTTTCCGGTTGCCCCGCAAAAAGAAGAAATTCCCATCGTCGGGGTTGTCGCCTGCGCCACAGGCAGCCTGCAGGCCATGGAGGCAATCCAATACCTCTGCGGCGGCCGTCAGTCCCTGCAGGGCCAGATGCTGATAATGGACTACTCGTCCATGCGGTTTCAGACTCTGGAGATATCCAGAAATCCCGACTGCCCGGTATGTGAACAGCTCGGCTGAGCGAGGATTCAGGCGTTTGAGCGTTTGAACAAGCCGACCTGCATCAGAAGTGCATACAGGACAAGAGCGGACAGGCCGCCTGCCATATCTATCAACACGTCGGAGAAGAGCGGGGAGCGGCCGTCAATGTAAAACTGGATACACTCGGTTGCGCAGGCAAGCATAAAGATATCACCCATCTGCCGCACTTTCGAGCGGCCGGGATTACCGAGAATAAACATAAAAGTGAAGGCGCCGAAAAGGAAAAAATGCCCGACCTTGGTGATGTCAAGGGCCGCCGGCTCATAATGAAACCTGTAGCTGATCTTCCAGATTACCTCCTGTATTGGAAAAATATACCGCTCCAGCTTTCCCAATAACATATATTTCAGATGGTTCTTGATACTGCCGGACATGGCCGTACCGACGACGATCATACAAAGGATGGGAACGGCAATAAACGGAACAACATTCCGTTGCACCCTGAGGACGGGTACAAAGAGAACCGCTATAAACGATATCCACAGAGCGAGGAACAGCCATTTGATCCATCGATAAACGGCCCGTTCTTCGACCCGATACAGGCTCAGGTCTTTGACTGAAAATGTACCTAGACTGTTGGGAAGCTGAATCCGAACCTGACTTCCCAGGTTGCGGACCGTTGTAAAAACCTTGCTGTACGTCTGCCAGTCATTGGTACCCGACAGCGCGGCTACTACACGAAAAGCAAAATACCGGCCCTGCCATTGATGCGGCTGGATCAACAACAGACGAGCCTTGCTCCAACTCTTGCCGTCGCCGGAGACCCCCTCTGTTTTCAGCGTTGCCTTGAGTCGAAGTTTTGCCCCATTTAAAACCGTTGGCACCTCCTGCCATATCTGAACATTTTCCTTAATACTGTCGGACCTGATCCGTACTGTGTTGCCCTTTACGATGACTTCTGCAAAGGGTGTCTGTTTGACCTGCCAGAATTGCAGCCCGTTTGCAAAACCAGGATTGAGAAGCAGCTGTTCGCCCACATCCTGATACCTATCGATCAACAAAATAGAACAGGCCGTCAGAGCGCAGAGCAAAATGAACAGGAATATTTTTTTTGTTTGTGGCGACATCCGGAGTTGCTACTTAATTCATATTTAAACCGGCCAGATGGTTTTCAACCAATTGAGGTAACTGATGCAGTTGTTCCAGATTGCCCGGTCGCAGTAAATGAAAAACAGGGACCTGCCGGACAAGGGCGGACAGCTGCTCAAACTGTCGGGCGCCGCCGTTTTGTCCATAACGACTCGGCATGGCATGCTGCAGGAGTTCAACCAGGGCAGCAGCAGGCGATAAAGGTTTCACCTCTTCCCGCTCACCATCTCCAAGAAGATAGACTACCGCCAGCGGCTGAGCCTCTGGACAAAACTGATTATGGAGCAGGAGAGCGAGCTCGTCATCAATCTCCGGATGAACAGAAACCAACGATTGAACGGGAATATCCAAAGCCCCTGCTGTCTCCACATGAACTTTAAGGCGGGGAAACCCAGGTTGCGCCAGAGCTTTCTGATCAGACAACGAAACCACGACGATATCATCGGCCAGCAATTCGTGCCCCTGCCTGCAACAGGCAGCGGCGGCAGAGGATTTTCCGGCCCCGGAATGGCCAAGAAAGGCCACGGCCCTGTTCTGGATGCGAACAACACTCCCGTGCAGAACAAGTAGACCACGTTGATAGAGCAGCAGGCTGAGTATTGAACCGGTGAGGTAGAGTTCAAGCAGAGAAGAAAATCTTCCGGAAACATCCGGCTGAAAGGAAACGGTGCTCCCGTTACAAAGGGTAAACCGTCCTACGTCCGGAGGACGCATGGTAATCTGTGTACATCCCAAATCATCCGAGAAGGAAAGAAAAGGCTGGCCCTGCGGCTGCACAGCAGGTGGGGACAGGTTGATGACCACATCGGGAACGCTATCCGATGTGCAGGTGAGCAGGGGAAGTTGAATCGGAGAACGCAGAGTTATGCCAAAACACGTATATTGAGGCATGCCTTCAGCGATCCTCTTAAATCAAAATACAAAAAAAGTGTTTGGTAGTAAAGACCTATGGCCTTCTGGCGGAGTAGAGACCACTAATCATTTTGGAGGGAGGGAAGAGGCAACAGGACTACCTCAACATCTCAATAGGTCGGATAAGTGTATTCTAACAGAACAGCAGATCAGCTAAAAGAACGCCAGCAATCGCTGCAACCACATTTCTTGCCACATTTTGCACCGCCGGGACCACCACCGGGACCTCCAGGGCCACCGGGACCACCACGGCCGCCCGGGCCACCGGAATTCAAGGTTAACGCCTCAACATCCCCGTAGATCTTGCACTGTGGTGCTACCCACTCTTGCTTGCCGGTCAACAGTACTTTTTTTCCCATCTATTCTACCTCATCAAGATCTTCCAGCCTTGATCGTAAATACTGCTTTTTTACCGAATACATTCAATAAAAAAAGCCCTGCCATAATGGCCAATTAGACAACAATAATTCTATATCAGCCTACTCTTATTTACTTTGATAATAGCATACAAAAAGCGATAACGCCAGCAAAAACATCGTAATTACACCAGGGAATCATTCTCCGAGCCCTGTTGAGACAGCCAGCGATGCAGGACAACTATGCCGTACAGGTTGGCATAATGTACTTGGCCACAGGTAGGGTCAGAAGAAAAAACCCTGAGATCATTCTCCAAAACCTCAGCAACTGTTGCCTGCCGTACAACCGGATGCAGTTCCGCAACCACCTGTTCCAGCAAGTCCTGATGGCACCTCGACAGGCCATGAGCAAACCCAAAGCTGAGGTCGCTTTTATCAGGTCGCCATTGCACTTCAGGAGGAAGAATCCCATGCATGCCCTGCCGGAGAATAAACCTGCTCCACCCCTGCTGCATCTTCTGTTCGGCCGGCAGGGCCAGACAGAACTCAACAAGTCTCCGATCATAAAAAGGAGACCTGGGGCTGATCGAATATTCGGACGCCAGAGGGCTGATCATTTCCATCACCGCCGACTGCATGGGAGAGGTCAGGTCATGCAGATGGAATTGCCGTGGCGGGATGAAAGACGTGAGACCAGGCCGAACTCTATGGTGGAGATCCCATGTTCGTCCGAATTTCGGCTCAAGCAGATCGACAAAATTCCATCCCGGCTGAAGCCGTGACCGTACACACCTGTAGAGATAAGCCAGAGGGGCCCGCAACAGAGGATATATGCCGTAACAATAAGCAAGACCTTTCCTGCCGCCGCCCTGTCTCTCTGCCAGCAGAGTTACTTCACGGAGAAAAGTGGGCCAGCGCCCCTGCAGGATAAGCCAATGCAGCCTTTGATAGCCGTGAGAGATCGTGGTGTCTCCATCCTGCCCGTCCAGAACAACCCGAACTCCGTTTTCAGCGGCCAGACGATTTGTTTCATCGTTAAGGAAAAGATTCGGCGAAAAAAAAGGTTGATCCATCAGCTGGAGATGATGATCAAGATCTGCCAGCGGGGCTAATTGATCGGCACGAAAAGTATGAGGGATACAACCGCCCTGATCAAGCACAGCCTGAAGATACTTGCGTTCATCTATCCCGGCAAGCTGATCGGCCGGCAGGCCGGGATAGATACCTGAAAATGTATGAAGTTTCTCGCCGCGTTCAGCCAGGATATT
>VAPM010929979.1_pt1 | contig 17831 bp, 17 predicted proteins | sample 3395091 | NCBI WGS metagenome assembly VAPM01 (sample SAMN08290445, study PRJNA428436) | hydrothermal vent metagenome | isolation source: Deep-sea hydrothermal vent chimney 3 | place: Pacific Ocean: Juan De Fuca Ridge | reverse complement strand
TTAACTTATGAATAAGATGTTTTTATGAGGCCTCTTTAAGTAGTAAAAGAAAACATTAACTTCCTGGACATGAAATGGGTGTGAGTTTGTCGTTGCGAGCGCTATCGCTCGCAATGACCAGGCTTTCTATATTCAAAGCAGGAGCTTAAAGTTAACGGGACAGCAGTGAGCTTATAGATATTTTAATTCTAGAGAGAGTGATGTAATTAAATTTTCCAGGGAGACATTTTAATGTCTAATTTTAAATCGCAAACGATTGGAAATAATATCAGGATATCTTTCTTACTGATAACCATATTCAGTTTGTGGGGGCTGCCTAACGCATCTCATGCAAAAAAAATCAATGGTCAGGAAATTATTCAACATATAGAGAAACTGCTATGGGGTGAAACCAGTCAGGGTCGCTATACGATGACTATCAAAACGCCTTACTGGCAACGCACGCTGGTGATGCAAATGTGGATGGAAAGGCCGCAACGCAGTTTTGTCCGTATTCTTTCACCGCGTAAGGAAAAAGGTATTGGTTCTTTACGTATTAAAGATGAAATGTGGAATTATCTTCCCAAAGTTGAACGAACCGTTAAAGTTCCCCCATCGATGATGCTACAACCCTGGATGGGCTCAGATTTTACTAATGACGATCTGGTAAAAGAAAGCAACGTGCTTCAAGATTACACACATAAAATTCTTGAGGTGAAATATGTAAAAGGTGTGGAAACTTATATTGTTGAAGCCATACCGACAGCGGAGGCCAGTGTGGTATGGGGAAAACTTATCTACTATGTGCGCAAACAGGACTTAATGCCATTACGAGAAGAATTTTACAGTGAGCGTAATGAACTTATTAAGGCACTTGAATTTAGCGTAGTCAAAAAAATGGCTGGCCGAGTGTTGCCAACACAATGGAAAATGCAAACCCTAAGAAAACCCGGTAACGAAACACTGGTTGAACTTAAGGACGTTAGGTTTAATATTCCAATTGATAATAAAATATTTAGTTTACGAAATTTACGTGGTCGTTAAAGATCTGGAGTCATTAACTTGAACTCAAGAAAAGAGAAATGAGTCATTCAAATTTACCAAACCTCGGTCTACTGTCCGGTGTTTAAGCCTTGTAATTTTTATCTTGAGTTCAGACTATATAGGCAAATAAACGTATGTCGATTGTCCGCATTGAACAGGTAATAAAAGAATATCATCAGGCCAGTATTATTGTGCAGGCTTTGCGTGGTATCGATATGACGATAGACAAGGGCGAGTTTATGGCGTTGATTGGTCCGTCTGGCTCGGGTAAAACAACCTTATTAAATCTTATTGGCGGTTTGGATATCCCGTCGTCAGGAAAAATCTGGATTGCCGAGCAGCAAATAGGCAACCTGAGTAAACGCGAACTGTCTGTGCTGCGCTTATGGAAGGTGGGCTTTGTTTTTCAGGAATATAATCTTATTCCGGTACTCAGTGCTTTGGAAAACGTGGAATACGTTATGCTGCTGCAAAAAATCCCAGATGACGAACGCCGTCAACGTTCCATGGCGGTACTCGCCGAGGTTGGGCTTACGGGGTTGGAACACCGCCGTCCACAGGAACTTTCTGGTGGGCAACAGCAACGTGTTGCTGTGGCACGAGCTATCGTATCCGAACCGGCGATTGTATTAGCAGATGAACCCACCGCCAACCTGGATTCAAACACCGGAGCGGCGTTACTGGATTTAATGCGTGACCTAAACGAACGACACCAAATTACCTTTATATTTTCAACCCACGACCCAATGGTAATGGAGCGCGCCAAAAGGCTGGTGCAGTTAAAAGATGGACAAATTGTAAGTGATAATAAAAAATCAGGTTAATGATGAAATTGCTTAAACTGGCTTATCGAAATCTCTGGCGTAATAAACGTCGTTCCTTAATTATGTTAACCACAATAAGCGTTGGGCTGGCCGCCTTGATTTATATCTGGGGCTTTATCGATGGTATGAATGAGCAAACCATCGAAAACAGCACTACTTATTTAACCGGTCATATAAAAATTCATAAAAAAGGTTTTCATCAGGACAAGGCACTGTATTCAACAATTTCTTACGATAAGGCCTTACAACAACGTTTAGCTAATACACCACATGTGCTGGCAATAACGCCGCGCATAGAAGATCAGGCAATGTTAAGCGGTGCCGATGAGGCACGTGGTGTTAAAGTCATTGGCATTGATCCGCAGCAGGAAGCAAAAGTAACCACAATTGCAAAAGCTATCAGCGAGGGTCGCTATTTGCAAACGGGTGATGCTAATACCATGGTGCTCGGTGATAATCTTGCCAAAAGAGCTGGCCTGAAGGTAGGCGATGATGCGGTGCTAGTAACACAGGCACGCGATGGTTCGTTAGCTGCCGACCGTTATAAAGTGGTGGGGTTATTTGACAGTGGTATTGATATTATCGATGCCTCACATGTTTTTATTCCTTTAGCTGCCGCGCAGGAGCTGTATTCATTATGGGGGCAGGTGACCACCTGGGCCTTGCGTGTTGATAATCGGCAGAACGCCGCTAAAATTTCTCGTCAGTTAAAAGCCGAGGTGGGGGATGGTTTTGAAGTTCTCGACTGGCAACAGCTTTTACCTGAAATGGTGCAGATGATTCGTTTTCATGAAGTGATCAGTTATATCGTTGTATTTATCGTTATTGTTATTGTTGCGGTGGGCGTGACCAATACGATTCTTATGGCGGTAAAAGAACGCACTCATGAGTTTGGCATTATGCTGGCATTGGGTACCAGTCAGTTTCAGATAATTCAACTTATTTTACTCGAGTCTTTTATATTAGGTGTTCTTGGTTTATTGCTAGGTAATGTTATCGGCCTGTCGATCACACATTATTTTTCTATTACCGGTATTGATTTAACCGAATATACACAGGCCATGGAAACCATGCCTGGTTTAACCGGTAATGTTTTTCCACTGATTCGGCTGGATCATACTTTGTTTGTTTCTATCATTACCTTTACCATTAGCGTTGTTCCCGCACTTTATCCTGCCTGGCAGGTGTCGCGGTTACAACCTGTTGAAGCCATTCAGGGCGTGGTAAAAAATAAATTTCATAAGGCATGGCGATGGACAACAAGGTCGGGCTCATCAACGCAATTACTTTTCTGGCGGATTGCTTTTCGAAATATCTGGCGTAACCCATGGCGTTCGGCATTAACGTCTGGCGCAACGGCTTTTGGTCTAGCGGCATTTTTATTTTTATATGCTTTTACAGACGGTTTTTTTGAGCAGATGATTAATAATTCTACTGATTTTTTAACCGCACACGTACAAATAGAACCGCAAGGTTATCGTGATGAGCTCTCTCCCAGTTTATATATTTCACAGCCTGAAAATATATTAAGGAAAGTGCAAGAGCTACCAGCAGTGATTGCCGCCGCCCCGCGTATTCAGGTGGAGTCCATGATAAGCAGCCCCACAAAAACACAGCCACTTATCCTGACGGGAATCAATGCCCGTTTAGAACCGCAGGTTACCCAACTCTATAGCGTGATTGTTAAAGGTGAATACCTTAAGACAAATAATAAAATGGATATTGTGCTGGGGCAAAAGCTGGTCGAAAAACTTGACCTGCGTTTGGGTGAAAAAGTGGTTGTTACCACACAACTGGCTGATGGCAGTCTAGGCTCGGCGGCTTATCGTCTGACAGGCATTTATCAAACTGATAATGAAATTTTTGATCGTGCTTATGGCTTTATTAGCCTGCAACAGGCGCAGTCATTATTGGCGATGCCTGAACGGGTTTCGACTATTGCTATACGGCTTCAAAATCGTGAGCTGTCAGAGTCTACCGCGCGGGCACTTAATAAAATATTAATAGCGTCAAAGTATAAGGCAAAGTCATGGCAAAAAATTATGCCGGTACTGGTGCAAATGATTGATGTTACCCGGCTGATGTTTTTTGTAGTATTAGTAATTGTTTTTATTGTTGTGGCGATGGGCGTCACCAATACTTTATTTATGTCGGTAATGGAACGCAGTCGAGAATTTGGTGTGATGCTAGCGATGGGCACCGAGCCACGTCTTATTGTACGCATGGTGGTGTATGAGTCTATCGTCCTGGGGCTTGTTGGAATAGTGTTTGGAATTATTATGGGTGTATTACTGGTGCTTTATTATAGTGATGGCATGGACCTTTCGGGCTTTGCCGGTGCAACCAGTACCATTCCTGGTCTGACGGATATGATTTATCCTCAGCTTATTTTCGCTCACATCTGGTTGCCGATTGTTATCTTATTTATTACCGGTATCGCGGCAGCATTTTATCCAGCATTACGTGGAGCTTGGTTATCACCCGTTGCCGCTATTCGTCATGTGTAATAGGTTGCGTCTTCATTTATTGATATTAATGGCTTTTGCTTTTAGCGCCGTTGCTATTAGTGCATCTGTCAATGCGGCGACCGATATAGAGTTAAGCGGTTATTATAAAAATATCCTTATTAATTCCAGAACGCTTGCGCTATTTCTCCCAGCCGAATCGTATTCGCTGGACTTGAATCGCCTGCGCTTAAAACTCGATGGTAATATCAACGATAATATATCATTTAACATTCAGTACGATAATGAAGTTTTACTCGGTAACTATTTGCAAACAACACAATTTTCGGTGATAAAAAATTTACAGTCCGATAGTTATTTTGATCTTGAAAGCAACTATATGGATAACCGCTCAAGCTATGCCAAACACAGTATTTACCGTGGCTATGTTGTACTGGCTCTGCCGGATATTGACCTTCGCATTGGTCGGCAACGCATTGCCTGGGGAACCGCCATGTTGTGGAACCCGATGGATATTCTTAATCCGTTCAACCCGATACAACTAGAGCGAGAAGAACGTCAGGGAGTTGATGCCGCTTTACTCGACTGGAATTATGCTGCATTGTCGCGCTTAAGTCTGGTTTATGCTCGCCAACAAAGCAATTCCAGTTCGGCTATTCGCTGGCGTTCTAATCAAAAGGGTTTCGATTTTTCTTTAATGGCCGGCCGTTTTCAGAATGACAGTGTTATCGGTTTTGATTTTTCCGGGCAGGTAAAAAATATCGGGGTAAAAGGTGAAATCACACGTACTGATCCAAAAGACATGGACAGTTTTATTCGCGCCGTAATCGGTGTTGATTATACTTTCGCCAATACACTCTCGCTTAATATCGAAGCTTACTATAATGGCCAGGGCACATCGGAAATAAATGCTTACAATTTTAACACGCTGTTCACGGGTAAAATACAAAGCCTGGCACGGCATTATCTCGGTAGCTATCTTGGCTACGATATTTCGCCGCTGCTGCGTTGGAATAATTATTTTATTTTCAATCTCGACGACAATAGCTATTTTGTTGCACCAGGCCTGAGCTATTCATTGTCAGACAATATAGAATTTAGTGGTGGGATTCAGGCATTTAAAGGCTCAGCCGGAACAGAATACGGTACATTAGAAAACCTCTACTACCTACAGTTACAGTGGTTTTTCTGAGTACAGGTTATTGAATAGCCATCAATTTAATGATGCTCTTCATAATTATATAAAGTCACATGATAAATCTTTAGCAGATGCTTTGTGTAAACTAATACGTGAAGAATTAAAATAAGTAAGTTAGATGCGGGAGAGCTCCCCATGCTAACAAACTAAAATATTCAGTAATTTAGCCAAACAAAATAAATAAGACACTCATACTAAGAAGTAATTATTTTAAGTAAGCTGCCGATAAACCAGAGAATGTTTACGGTGTCCCGCTTGATTCTAGCATTACTTGTTACCTGTTAATTTTTTCAACTTGTCTGTTTGGCCAAAAACAGCTGCAAATTGTTGCAGTGTTTTTCCGCTTGAATGGGCTTGTTTGCAGTCTTCCTTATACAGACGTTTAGCGATAGCCCATTCTGCTTTTACAATTGCGCCCATCATTGCTGTGTGGCCGCGTTTGTCTTTTAAGCAGGCATTGGCTCCATTGTTGAGTAAGATTTCGACTACTTTTTTATTTCCATAATAGGTTGCCATCATCAAGGCGGTATAACTTTGGCTGTTACGTAAGTTTACCGGGAAACCTTTTTCCAAAAACTCAGTTAGTACTTCTGTTTCACCAATTTTTGCTGCGTTAAAAAAATATTCTTCTAAAGTCGGGTTTGCCTGTACTGAAAATGCGAACATTAACACGGTCAAACTTAAATATAATTTTTTCATATTCATTTCTCACTGTATTAAAAATAAGGCGGCATCCCTGCTGCCTATTGTTTTTTATCTTACATAGATAAACTTTTTACTTTACTCAAGTCACCGCTTACAGCGTTAGTAACTCTGGTGCCAAAGTCTTTATCTGCTTGGTAAAAATAGCTCAGAATAATATGCTTAATCTTACTATTTTTTACCTGGCCTAAGTCTCCAGCTATATTGCTAACAAGGTTAGCTTTTTCAGTTTTGCTGAAGCCACGATAAAGTACACCCGCTTGAGAAAAATTGTTTTCCTTGCTGATTTTCTTCTGCTGACTTACACCAGACTGCGCCGTACTGGAATAACGTGCCTGTTTGCTTTCAACACGGTTATCTTTGCGACTAGGCTGATAGTTAACATCTGCGGTTTGTGCACCTTGGTTGCCTGCACCATCCTGATTCCAGTTATTAACAGCAATCTTAGTTCTGTTAATTGGCAGTTGTTGATGGTTTGCGCCTAAACGATACATTTGTGTATCGGCATACGAAAATACGCGGCCTTGTAACAGTCGGTCTTCTGATGGCTCGATACCCGGTACAATATTTGAAGGTGCAAAGGCAGCCTGTTCAGTTTCCTGAAAAAAGTTAGCTGGCATACGGTTAAGCGTCATGGTACCAATTTTAGTTTCTTTGGTATCTAACCACATTTTAGTTGCATCCAGTGGATTGTAATCCAGGCTTGCAAACTCCGATGCTTTTTTAACTTTTATATACAAGTCCCATTGCGGGTAGTTGCCTGCCGCAATGTTTTCGTACATATCATTAGTGGCGTGGCTAAAATCTTTTGCCTGAATTTCTGCCGCTTGTTTAACGGTTAGATTTTTTATGCCCTGTTTTGTTTTCCAGTGAAACTTAACATAGCTGATATTACCTTCGGCATTAATAAGTTTGTAAGCATGTACACCCCAACCGTCTGTCTGACGTAAATTAGCCGGTATGCCGTAATCAGAATATAACCAGGTCAACATATGTGTTGATTCAGGCACATGACTGAAAAAGTCAAAGAAGCGATTTGGATCCTGCTTATTCGTTACCGGTGACGGCTTAAGTGAATGCACCATGTCCGGGAATTTAATCGCATCGCGAATAAAGAAAACAGGCAGGTTGTTACCCACTAAATCCCAGTTACCTTCGTTAGTATAAAATTTGGTGGCAAAACCGCGAGGGTCACGTAATGTTTCAGGTGAACCTTTTGAATGAACCACGGTTGAGAACCTTACAAAAACAGGTGTGGTTGTACCTTTTTTAAAGACTGCTGCTTTGCTTAAGTTGCTTATGTCTCGGCTTGCTACATACTTGCCATGGACACCCGTACCGCGAGCGTGCACAATACGTTCGGGGATACGTTCACGGGCAAAGCGTTGTAATTTTTGAATCAGCTGAACATCCTGGAGCAGTACGCTGCCATGTTCACCGGCTGTATAGGAGTTCTGGTTGTCGCCAACTGCTGCACCATTGTCCCGTGTTAGCGTTTTGACTTCCGCATGTGCCATGCCAATAAAAGCAATGGCAACGCTTGCTATGCCTACTTGTTTCATATGTATATTCATAATTTTAATCCTCATGATTTAAATGAAGACTTTAGCGGGCTGATAATGGAGTAATTCTTCCTTTACCACGTATTGCTAAAATCTATGGTTAGGTATATTATTGATAGTATGTAGCAATAACAAATTGGTTGTTCCACTGGTGACAATAGGTTTTACCGATATGAGGACGTAAATGAATATTCGAGATCTTAAATATCTGTTAGCAATCGCGGACTTAGGCAGTTTTTCCCGCGCTGCAGAAAAATGCCACGTTAGCCAGCCAACACTCAGTGGACAGATAAAAAAACTGGAAGAGTCTCTGGGCGTACAGCTTTTTGAACGAACCAATAAGCAAATTTTACTCACTGCTGTAGGGGAGCAGATTATTGTCTCGGCAATGAAAGTTATTGCCGAAGTAGACAGGATAGATGCACTCGCAGAAGCGGCGATTGATCCTTTATCGGGTCGTTTCAGGCTGGGTGCTTTTCCGACACTGGCAACCTATTTCTTTCCCGGTATCGTTAAGCCGATAAAAGCGGCTATGCCTAAACTAAAACTTATTTTAGTTGAAGAAAAAACAGAGCATCTTATCGATAAACTTAAATCGGGCAAAATAGATGCGGCCTTGCTTGCGCTACCTGTGGTTGATGAACGATTTAACGTTGAAATTTTATTTGACGATTATTTCCGTCTTGCCGTAAAGAGTGATCACCCACTGGCGAGCAAAGCCGAAATTGGACAATCATCGTTATTAAGCAAAGACCTTCTATTATTAGAAGAAGGTCATTGTTTGCGCGATCAAGCATTGGAGGTTTGTAGCTTAATGGGTGCTAACGAAGAACAGGACTTTCGTGCAACCAGCCTCGAAACATTACGGCTAATGGTAAAAGTCGGAACCGGCATCACCTTAATGCCGGAAATCGCAATGGCTGTGGATATAAACACGGGGGCAGACGATATTAGATATATTCCCTTTAAAGAGCCTCGCCCAAAACGCACCATTGGACTAGTCTGGCGTAAAACACTGGTTAAAAATACTGTCATTGAAGAGCTTATAAAAATACTGACAGCTGCAAAAGAGGGCGTTTAATAAACCTTTGCAAAAAAGTTTTAGCAATAAGCAAGACAGTCATGCCAGAAAGTTATAATTTGCAGTAAGTTAACTCGAAGATTTATTATCCTCTCTTATGTCAAAAACAAGCGGGTTAAAACACCGTCAATAATCCAACAACATATATTTTAGGTTGTTTAAGTTTTTGAAAAACATAATAAAATTATTAAAGTGTGAGAGTAATCACAATACGTTATACTTTCATCAGTATTGATATTTTTCGGATAGGAGTAATGCAAATGGATGAAGCGTATAAAGGCCCTGAAAGGCGAATTGAACAACGTAGAAAGAAAGAAGACCGCAGAGATATGCTGCGTTTTGAGCCGACAAAAACCCCACGACGGTCTAATAAAGACAGACGAATAAAAAGTATTTGGGATGATAGGAATGGTTTTTAAGCTCAACTGTTAGTTTGTAGTGCTATAAACTTTAATATCTGAAACCATTAGCTCTGCCAGTGTGAATAACAAGGATAAGTGTTGATAAATACTTGGGATAAGAGATAAAGTTTTCGATTGTTGTGTAGAAACTAAAACGTATCGTCATGCCCGCGCAGGCGGGTATCCAGAAAAAGTAAAATAGGCTTTTATGTGGTATGGATTCCCGCCTGCGCGGGAATGACGAATTGCTAGGAATGACGGGTTACTGTGAATGAATAGTTACAAGGAATAACAACTTAACGAAATTATCTTAATGATGTTTAATAAAAAAAGCCGCCTCCCCGAATATTTCAGGGAGGCGGCTTTTTTGTTTACAGCAGTACTACTTATTAATTTTAATCTTCGCTTTTTTCCTTAGCTTAACAATATATTCCTGCAACTTTTTATTTTGCATAATTGCACGAACCTGTTTTTTGATATCGCTAAACTTGGGTGGCTCCATTTTACGAGTATCTTCAAGTTTAATCACATGCCAGCCAAATTTTGTTTTAATGGGTGTTTTTGTGTATGAGCCTTTTTTCATGTTGGCAACGGCTTTAGAAAATGCAGGCACCATCTGGCGTGAATTAAACCAGCCCAGGTCACCGCCATTTTTACCGGTTGGTCCTGTTGAATATGCTTTGGCCAGTTTGATAAAGTCTTTACCATTGTCTAATTCTTTTATAACCGATTTAGCTTTGTCTTCACTTTTTAATAAAATGTGTCGAGCTTTAAATTCAAGTACATTGGCAGATTTAACCCGGCGGTCATATTCGAGTTTTAATTCGGTATCGGTAATCGGGGTTGCCAACATTGTTTTACGAATAGCATGCTTAATTAATAAATCAATGCGATGCTGTTGCAGTTGAAATAACACATCTTTATCTTTATCTAGTTTTAAACGCAATGCATCCTGATACATTAACTCACGGTTTACTAATTCCTGTATCAAAACTTCTTTGTTTTTCTTGGCGTCAAATTTTGGGTCTTGCTTCTGTTTGTGAATAACATAAGCATCAAATGTTTTTTTAGCGATAGGCTTTCCATTGACGGTAGCAACGGCTTTACTTGCAGAATAAGCATTAAAGCTTAGCAGTGAAATTGAAAGACTAAGTGCGATGCTGAATACACTGCCTAGCTTGAGGGCAGTTGTTGTTTTGGTTGTAGTTTGTGACATAATTTTGTCCTTAATCGATATTTTTGTTTAGTAATAATAATTTACGTGAATTTCTTTAATGTTTGTAACAATAACTTATGGCAATACCTTTTTAAAGGGTTTTACTGTGACGCATTTATAAACACCGGCTTTAATATAGGGGTCGGCGTTAGCCCATACCTGTGCATCTTCAAAGCAATTAAATTCCGCAACGATAAGTGAACCACTGAAACCGGCTGAGCCGGGGTCTTCACTGTCGATGGTTGGATGTGGCCCGGCTAAAATAAGTGTGCCCTGATTTTTAAGTCCTTCCAGACGAGCAATATGATCCGCTCGAGCGGCTAGTCGTTTTTCTAAACTTTCCGGGTTATCTTCGGCAATAATAGCGTATAACATAGGTTTAATTAATTACTTTCAGTTGGTTGACTGTCCAGAGTCTGTTTTTGAGGCAATGGCTCGTCAGTTGCAGGTTGTTCGCTATCTTCTTCTATAATGTGTTTCGAAAGAAAAAATCCCTGAGCAATGACGAAAACCAGTGTTAAGCCTAAGATGCCAAACAGTTTAAAATCAACCCAGATGTCGAAGCTATAAAAATGTGCGACGATTAAATTTATAACACCGGTGAGCACAAAAAATAAAACCCATGAAATACTCAAGCGGTTCCAGGCATTGTCTGGCATGGATATATTCGCCTGCATCATGCGTTTTACGATAGGGGTTTTATTGCCAATAAAATGACTGGCAAAAAATACAACGGCAAACAGCCAGTTAGCAATGGATACTTTCCAGATAAGAAACTGTGGTTCTTTAAAATAAATGGTTGCGCCACCAAAAATAACAACCAGCACCAGTGTAACAATATGCATCTTTTCAATTTTTTTATGGCGCAACCAGTTGTAAGAAATTTGTATAACGGTTGCAGCAATAAGTGCGGCGGTGGCGGCAACCATACCGTCAACCTGATTGTCGTAAGACTTGAAAATAATAAAAAATAATAGAACCGGGAAAAAATCGAATAAGAACTTCATGTGTTTTAACAACTATATGTGTGTATTGCGCTTGTAGACAATGGTTAATGGGCTTGGTTTAATGTATTTGCTCGATATTATCATGTTATTTTCAGTGATACACGGTTTCTGTGGATATTACTGAGAATTGACTTATTTTTGTGAAATAAAGCAATTCAGACAGACGAATATTTATACTGTAATATATCGCGCCATTATGGCCTTATCCTACGACTTACATTCTCATTCTTCTGCTTCGGACGGCTGCTTAAGCCCGACGGAGTTAGTGCAATATGCGGTAGAAAAGGGCGTCGATGTATTGGCATTAACCGACCATGATATTACCGCCGGCATTCAGGAAGCAAAACAGGCGGCGAATGAGCTTGGTTTGTCTGTTATAGCCGGAGTAGAAATTTCAGTTATCTGGCGCAAGCAGACAGTACATATTTTAGGTTTAAATATAGATGCCGATAATGCAGAACTACTGCTAGGTTTGAGTAAAATCCGAATATCGCGAGTTGCTCGCGCACAGGAAATAGGCCGTAAACTGGCCAAAGCGGGTATTGAAGGGGCGTATGAAGCCGCCGCCGCTATTTCAAATGGTGAAAATGTCACCCGCACCCATTTTGCCAGGGTGCTTATCGAGCGAGGTTGCGCTAAAGATATGAAGCAGGTCTTTAAGCGCTATTTAGTTAAAGGCAAGCCGGGTTTTGTCGCCGGTGAATGGGCGGCGATGGAAGACGCACTTAAATGGATTAAAGACGCTGGCGGGGTAAGTGTTATTGCCCATCCGGCGCGTTATCGGCTGTCGGCCACAAAATTACGCATGCTGATTGAAGATTTCATGCAAGCCGGCGGGGAAGGCATTGAAGTGATTTCAGGCAGTCATAGCACACAGGAAGCGGCCAATATAGCCGCACTGGCACGACGTTATCATTTACTGGCCTCACGCGGCTCCGACTTTCATGACCCGGCCATTCCCTATATTAATATGCAAACATTACCGCCGCTGCCGGCGGATTTAACCCCGGTTTGGAATGCCTGGTCTTGAGTTTGAGCTTATGAGCCAATATTTTAAAATTCACCCCGACAATCCTCAGCCACGGCTAATACACGAGGCCGTTGAACGGGTACGCCAGGGCGAGGTAATAGTTTACCCAACCGATTCGGCCTATGCGCTGGGTTGCCATATTGGTGATAAAAAGGCACTCGACAAAATACGCCGTATTCGACAGGTCGATGCCCAGCACAATTTCACCTTGGTTTGCCGCGATTTATCGGAAATTTCGACCTATGCCAAGGTAAGCAACCAGGCTTATCGTTTAATTAATGCCCATACCCCAGGCGCCTATACCTTTATATTGGATGCCACTCGTGAACTACCGAAGCGTTTAATGCACCCCAAACGAAAAACCATTGGTATTCGCGTGCCGGATAACCGTATTGCGATGGCGTTACTGTCGGAACTGAACGAACCGCTGATGAGCAGCACCTTGATTTTGCCCGGCGAAGAAATGCCCATGATCGATGCAGAGGATATTAGAGAGTGCCTGGAACATGAGGTAGATTTAGTTATTGATGGCGGCCATTGCGGTATTGAGCCTACAACCGTCTTAACCTTACAAAACGATGTTGTTGAGGTTGTTAGACAGGGCAAGGGCGATAGCAGTGATTTTTAGCAAGTAAAATTTAAGCACTTTGAGTCGGCTTGCCCCTAGCCACCTCTAGCCTAAACCCGATATAATCCCCTTATTAATAAATGAAGATAATAAAAGCCATTTGGGGGCTTTATTGTTGGCTTAAAACCTTAAAGATCGTCATTCCCGCGCAGAGCTTGTCCCCATCGGGGACGGGAATTCAGAAAATATAACGTTTTACCCAATCAACAACATACTGGATTCCCGCCTGCACGGGAATGACGAGCTAATAAGACAGCAGTGAAAATTTATATAACTAAACCTATTTCGGAGTAATGAGTGTCATCCCTAACGAATAATAACCGGGTCTTGTCCGGGATGCGCCCGACGGGTGCATTACATCTTGGCCATTACCACGGCGTGCTTAAAAACTGGTTGAAACTGCAACATGAATACCCGTGTTTTTTCTTTGTAGCTGACTGGCATGCGCTAACCACCCATTATGACGACCTTTCTAATTTAGAAAACAGTGTTTGGGACATGCTTATCGACTGGCTGGCCATAGGCGTGAACCCGAACTCGGCAACGGTTTTTATTCAGTCTCAAGTTCCCGAACATGCTGAATTGCACTTATTGCTTTCCATGATAACGCCGCTGAGCTGGCTGGAAAGGGTGCCAAGCTATAAAGATCAGCAAGAAAAGCTGAAAGAGCGGGATTTAAATAACTATGGCTTTTTGGGCTATCCGGTCTTGCAATCGGCGGATATTCTTATGTATAAGGCAGGTCGAGTGCCGGTGGGCGAAGATCAGGTTGCCCATGTTGAGTTAACCCGTGAAATTGCACGGCGCTTTAATTATATCTATGGCAGGGAAGTCGACTTTGCAGAAAAAGCAGAAGCGGCCATGAAAAAAATGGGCAAGAAAAATGCCAAACTTTATAAAGAGTTACGTAAAAAATACCAGGAAAAAGGCGACAAAGAAGCACTGTCAATCGGACAGGCGCTGCTCGATTCGCAGCAGAATATCACGGTCGGTGACAAAGAACGTTTGCTGGGCTTTCTCGAAGGCAGTAGTCGAATTATCTTGCCTGAACCCGAGGCAATGTTGACAAAAGCATCGAAAATGCCGGGATTAGACGGCCAAAAGATGTCAAAATCGTATAACAACACCATTGCACTACGTGATGCGCCGGAAGATATAGAAAAGAAACTCCGCAAGATGCCAACCGACCCTGCACGGGTTCGAAAAACTGACCCCGGTACACCAGAAAAGTGCCCGGTTTGGAATCTGCATCAGGTATACTCAGACGATAAAACATTAGAATGGGTACAGCAAAGTTGCACCTCGGCCAGTATTGGCTGCCTCGACTGCAAGGCGCCCATTATTGAAGCGGTTTTAGCCGAGCTAGCGCCTATTCGTGAACGCGCCAAAGAATACGAAGAAGATCGTGGTCTGGTGCGTAACCTGATTAACGAAGGCAATGAAAAAGCGCGCGAAGTCGCAAGAGAAACATTAACCGAAGTGAGGCAGGCAATGAACCTGTCATATTGGTAGCCAAAGAGAAACTATGAGTAATCCGACTGAACATTCAGAAGCAGTGCCAACAATGGCGGAAGAAGAGCATTCTTCCTGTGTGGATTCGGGTGCGGATTCGGGTGTAGATTCGGGTGTAGATTCGGGTGTAGATTCGGGTGCGGATTCGGCTGTTGAAAGCGAGCAAAAAAATACTGCTGCTGAATCAACCGAGCATACTCCGCAGCAATCAGAAATGCCCTTTGCCGTTGTGCAAGGCACGGCAATGAACGCTTTGCCACAAGATTTATATATTCCACCGGATGCCCTGGAAGTATTTCTGGCAGAAACATTTGAAGGGCCGTTAGATTTATTGCTTTACCTGATTAAACGCCAAAACCTGGAAATTCTGGATTTACCCATTGCCGAAATTACTCGTCAGTATGTTGAGTATGTTGAGTTAATGACGGATATACACTTAGAGTTAGCCGGTGAATATTTAGTGATGGCCGCGATGCTGGCCGAAATTAAATCACGTATGTTATTGCCAAGACCGAAAGTGGTCGAAGAGGAAGAAGGCGATCCACGAGCCGAACTGGTTCGTCGTTTGCAGGAATACGAACGCTTTAAACAAGCCGCCGACGATATTGATAACCTGCCACGTGTTGGTCGGGATACTTTCAAACCGGTCGTAGAAATTCCAGACTTAAGAGTGGTCAAAGAGCCACCTCAAGTCGACATGAAAGATATTTTAGCGGCGTTTAATAATGTAATGAAACGTGCAGCAACGTATAAACATCATCAAATTGATTTAGAGCCATTGTCGGTGCGTGAGCGCATGTCGAATGTATTAAACAGTGTGCGCGGAAATGAGTATGTTGATTTTTCAAAACTGTTTGATATTAAAGAAGGTAAAAGTGGCGTAGTGGTAACGCTATTGGCTATTTTGGAATTAGTAAAACAAGCATTGATTGAGTTGGTACAAACGGAAGCCTTCGCGGTAATACATGTTAGAGCGGCCACCGCAGCAAATGATGCAGACGTTAGTTAAAGTTTAAAGTTATCGGTAAAAAGATTTTATAAATAGAGGTTGTTGAATGAACAATGAAGACTTAAAACCTGTTGTAGAAGGCTTAATATTTGCGGCAGATGAACCGATGAGTATTAAAGCTTTGTTTGCTATTTTTAATGAGCGGGCCAATAAAGATCAAAATGGTAAAGAACAACCTGAAATTGAACAAGTTCAAATTAAAGAAGTATTAGACGAATTAAAAGAAGACTACGTCGGTCGTGGTTTGGAACTAAAAGAAGTCGGCAGTGGTTTCCGCTTTCAGGTAAGAGAAAAAAATGCAGAGTGGGTTGCTAAACTTTGGGCAGAGCGTCCTGCGCGTTATTCGCGTGCATCGCTGGAAACTTTAGCCCTTATTGCCTACCGGCAACCGATAACACGCGCCGAAATTGAAGACGTACGTGGCGTGAGCGTAAGCTCCAATATTATTAAAGCCTTACTTGAACGTGAATGGGTACGTGTTGTTGGGCATCGCGATGTACCGGGTAAGCCAGCTTTATTTGCCACCACCAAAGAATTTTTAAACTACTTTAATTTAAAAAGCCTGGAAGACTTACCGCCACTTTCTGAGTTAAAAGATATTGATGCAATTAACGTACAACTTGATTTAAATGCCAACCCAGACGATAAAGCAAAGGCCGAGTCTACTGAAGAAGCCGATAAATCAACCGAAGACAACGAACTAGACGAAATGGATACGGTTGATGATATCGATGTTTCAGACATGGCCGATGTTGTTAAACTAGACGATTCGCAAAAAACAGACGCTGCAGCATCAGATGTTAATGAAGTGTTAACAGCAGAAAACTAATATTGCTGTTAACTTATATCCCCGCATGTTTAAATCAGTATTTTTTTGCGGTCTGGTCATAGTATAAACACAAATTAATTCCGTCATTCCCGCGCAGGCGGGGATCCATCTTTTTATAAACGGCAACAAAAATGTCTCTCCCAAAATCAAACGATAGTGAAAAAATTCAAAAAGTCCTGGCACGCAAAGGCCTGGCATCCCGCCGTAAAGTCGAAGACTGGTTACGCGAAGGACGTATTGAAGTAAATGGTAAAACGGCTAAGCTGGGTGACCGAATAACATTAGACGACAGAGTCTTCGTTGATGGTAAGCCCGTACGCCGTTTAAATCAGCAACAACGCACCCGCGTTATTATTTACCATAAACCCAACGGCGAAGTTTGCACCCGCAATGATCCCGAAGGCCGTAAAACCATCTTCGATCACCTGCCACGTTTAGGTGGTAGCCGTTGGATAGCAATCGGCCGATTAGACATTAATACCTCCGGCATTATTTTATTAACCACCGACGGCGACCTCGCCAATCGTTTAATGCACCCACGCAGTGAAATTGAACGCACCTATGCCGTAAGGGTAATGGGTGAAGTTGAACTAAAACAAATTCAGGCATTAACAAAAGGTGTCATGCTAGAAGATGGTGTTGCTAAATTCGATTCAGTTGTAGCCGCCGGTGGTGAAGGCTTTAACCGTTGGTACCATGTCAGTTTACACGAAGGACGCAACCGCGAAGTACGGCGTTTATGGGAGGCCATTGGTTCGCAGGTAAGTCGCTTAATCCGAATTAGTTTTGCCGGTATCGCATTACCAAGAAATTTACGTTTAGGTAAACGCCAGGAACTATCGCCCGATGATGTTAGGCGTTTGCGTGAAATGGTTAAGTTAGAACGGGTACATATACCTAAAGGAAAAATGCGGCGGAAGCGGTAATAAAAAGCCGGTCATAAAATTGAGCCATGCTCTTTTTTGTTATTGCAACGACAATAAGCAAGTGTAAAACCAGATTATATCGTCGTACCTCTTCGCAACGACAGGGGAAAGACAACCAAGTAACCCAATGTCATTGCGAGCGATAGCGCGGCAAACTAGTTTTTATCTAAAACTAGCTCAATTATTAAACAAATAACTCTTTTCAAAATATTTTAATCGCAGTAAAAATTAATATTTGGTAGTGTTACAGAAAGTTTACAAAGATTTAGGTAGATTCTGTCTAAATCTTGGAAAAGACAGATTCTGTCTAAATCACTGTTATGTTTACAAATGAAAAAATGAATATTACGATTAACTGGCAAGAAATTGGTAGCGAGGAACAATTTTATAATCAGTTTCTTCCACAAGTACAAGCACC
>VAPM010034164.1_pt1 | contig 17834 bp, 18 predicted proteins | sample 3395091 | NCBI WGS metagenome assembly VAPM01 (sample SAMN08290445, study PRJNA428436) | hydrothermal vent metagenome | isolation source: Deep-sea hydrothermal vent chimney 3 | place: Pacific Ocean: Juan De Fuca Ridge | reverse complement strand
GAAAAAGAATGAAGATCATTACTATAGCCAATACTTTATCCAGGTATATTTTTATGTTCATTGAATACATAATTAAGCTATTCTTACCATTTTAATTTTTATAAAAATATATAATGCTGACAGGATTAAAAGTAAAATCCCAGAATAAATCAGTTGATCAATCATGTTTAATTGGATCAAATAAATTATAAAAACATTGACAATTGTTTGTAGAATTATATAAATCACTGACATGGTTAAATGAGAAATTCCGGTTTTGCTGACCACAACCTGGAAAAAATGGAGGCGATGAGCAACGAAAATATTCTCCTTCCTCAATAATCTTTGTACAATAGTAAAAATTGTATCAATCCCATAAAATGTCAGTAAAAGAACAAAGGCAAATTGCTGGGTTTGGGAGACTAATTTTATAATCAAGAATGCTAAAACGAAAGCTATGCTAAGGCTCCCTACATCACCTGCAAAACAAACTGCCTTTTTTCTGAAATTAAAGAAATTGAATGTAATTAATGCTAAAAGAAATATGGACAAGAAATCATTGGAAATGAATGGGGATAAATAATTATTGACATAAATCAATGAAACAACAGTTACAAAACTATATCCACCGGTCATGCCGTTTATTCCATCCATAAAATTGAAAGCGTTGATGACGCCGGTTGCTACAATGACAATTATGATAAACCATATAATATTAATACCGGTAAGGTCCAGCTCAAATAACATCATAACAACAGAAAAAATCTGAATTGGAATTCTTACTTTTCCTGATAAATCAATAATGTCATCTAAAAACCCAATTAGTCCCAAAGCTGTTAATCCTGTAATGAAATAATATCCTGGGAAATCTACAGATAATGAAAACAATACAATTGTAATCAACACCACAATTCCGCCACCCCGAATTGTGGCACCTTCGTGCATAGTACGATGGTTGGGGTGATCAACAATACTGAAGATGCGCGCCACTCTAAAATAAACAAAGTAAGCCGCAAATAACAAAACTGCAAAAGCCAGGTAGTGTCCACTATCCATGAAATGATTTGATGGTTTTTTTCAACCCCTCGATTGTTGATTCCGGAAGGCTCTGGCCCAAATTTAGTAAAAGTTTTTGATTTGAAACAGCCATATTTTCACTCAACTTGGCTACAGTTTTTAAATTAAAAGGAGCGTGAACCCACGTGCCAAATTGTGCCATTTTCCCGATAATGAATTTTGGGAGTCTAAGAATAATCACCTTCTTGTTTATTTCTTGCCCAATTAGATGGATCAAATCGTTAGTTGAAATAGTATCGTTATCTGCCAGTAGGTAGATGCCGGCAGTCAATTTGCCTTCGAGAATTTTTTCTATCGTAAAGCAAAAATTTTCAATCGAAAGAAATGAGCGTTCATTTTTATAAGCACCAAGTGCATATGGTATGCTGGCTTTTACATATTTGTACAATAAGTTGAGATTCCCTTTATTCCCAGGACCATGAATCATACATGGTCTCAAAATGAAAGTATTTTTATTTGCACTCTGATTATTCAAAATGAAATCTTCAGCATTTTTTTTAGAAATACCATAATCAGATGTAGGATTGGAAATATAATCTTCGTCAATCACATTTCCTGAATGATCGGTAACTGCTTTTATTGAGCTTACAAAAACGAAACTATTGGCTTGAGACTTATTAAACTCATCATAGATTTGGCTTGTCCACCGATAATTAACTCTTTGATAATCTTCTTTATTAAAATCTCCAGAGAGATCATGGGCAATACCTGCCAGATGGATTACGGTATCGATGAGGTATCTGTCTAAAATAATAGCAGAAATTTCACTGATGAAGTCCACATTATTTAGCGAAAATTTTGCCTTATCAATATCTCGAGAATATCCAATGATTTGTATTTCTTTATTGGATTGCAAGTATTGCACCAAATTGGTTCCAACAAATCCTGTGATGCCTGTGATAAGAACGCGTTTCATTTGTGGTTGAAAAGCTCAAATATTTTTCGAAAATATTTAGGATATATTTTTATTGCACTGGTTTTGATGCCATGTTTGCGACATGCGCGAATAATTTCATTATTGAGGATGATATTGCTTTTAATACCGTTTGAGCTTACTCCTCCTTTTCGCATTTTTACCATTTTCATGGGTAAATACCTATAATTAAGTTTATGAACATATAGTAGCCTTATCAACATTTCGTAATCTGCGGCGATTGAATAATCTGTCTCAAATAATCCATGTTTTTCATAGAACTCTTTTTTGACAAAAAAAGTAGGATGCGCCGGCATATATCCTTTTGCAAATTTACTTGGGTGCCATTTTTCTGAAGAATAAGTCCGTACGGTTTTATTGATATTTTGTGGGTCTACAAATATCAAATCACCAAAAACGGCATCAATTCCCTCATCCTTAAAGGCATCCGCAACTTTTGAAATCACCTGATTATCATAATAAAAATCATCGGAGTTAAGGATACCAACCACATCTCCGGTAGCTTTTTTTATTCCTTTATTCATGGCATCGTAAATGCCCTTGTCTTCTTCACTTATCCAGTGAGCTAGATTATTGCAGTTTTTTTCCAGTACTTTCTGCGTTCCATCATCGGAATTACCATCAATCACAATATGTTCGATATCATTATAATCCTGACTCGCAACAGAGTTTATGGCGTCTTCGACATGAGAGATGCTATTATAACAAACCGTGATGATGGTGATTTTCATTGATGCCAAAATTAAACCAGTGATGTGGTAAATGGAAATGGGTTTGATGAATTTATTTTTCAAATGTTAGATCCGGGCAAACTTCAAGATGTCGAGTAGTCCAATAATTTTTTATTCCACAACCCTATCTTTCACTTTCACTGCCGGATTCCCCTGGTAAATTCCATATGCTTCAAGATGCATGGTTGCTACTGAATTAACAGATAATACACTATGGGAAAAACATGTAATTCCAGGACAAACTACAGATTTGGTTCCAATCCAAACTCCATCTTCCAGAACAATTTTTCCGGTCATTAAATCAAATGTTGATTTTTTGTAATTATGGTTTCCTGTCAATAGCATTGCCCCTTGAGATAGGCACACATTCTTGCCAATAGTCACCATCGTCAGATTGTCTATCCAAACATGCTCACCAATCCAGCTGTGATCTCCTATCTGCAAAAGCCATGGATATTTTATATTTACTGAGGGTTTTATATTTACACCAACACCAATTTTTGCCCCAAATAATTTGAGTAATAATATTTTTAGAGAAGAAATAGGGAGTAAACCATGGTTAAATATAAGGTGGTTTGTATAATACCAAAAGGTGCGTTTTATCCAGCCTGCCCCCGGATCGAACCAACTATTATCGTATGTTGATAGGTCTGTTTTAGCCATTTGAGTCCCGTATGGTTTATTGCTGAATTAGGAAGATATTTTGAGAGCCGTCTTCACTTTCACTTCCTCCCGAAATTGTCAGGAGATTTAGATGCTCTTTAGTTTCGTTATTCAGTATCATGGTTGTTTCAATTGCTTGGTCTTTTTTATTTGTAAAATCAATTTCAATCATAAAGTATGCAAAGCTTTTTGCTAAAGATATCTTCAAAAACCAACTTTTTTATAAAAAAAATGCCATCAAAAGAATTTATTTTATCAGAAGAATATGCGATTTTTCATAAATGTTAAAAATTTGCATCCCCCTATATAGACGAAAGCGAGAAACCAAAAAAGCTTATTATCAATTATTTTAAGCCCTTTTTGACTTTTTTTTATCATCTACTTGTGGATTTAAGGTAATACTCAAACAGCTACCTATATTTTATATGTCTTTGTCGGGGTATTTTTGATGAATTAATTTTATCAGTTTTTTATCATCTACATAATCTGTTACTAAATATCTAACGCCAACATATTCTTTAGGTTTACCATCCTCATCCATAACAGGACCGATATTAGCATCTACCCAATAATAACTGCCATTTTTGGTCTTGTTTTTAACCTTTCCGCTCCATACTTTGCCTGAGCCAATAGTTTTCCACATATCTTTAAAAGCCGATTTTGTCATATCGGGATGGCGGACGATATTGTGATTTTGCCCTATAAGCTCTTTGCGAGTATAGCCTGCAACTTCACAAAACAAATCATTTACATAAGTTATTATGCCCTTTTTGTTGGTTTTAGAGACGAGAGCGGCCATGTTGATTATACTCATTTGTCCCTCAAGCTGTAAAGTTTTCTCTATATTTTCCTTATAGCTTCTTTCTAATTGCTCCTGGGTTGCGGCGAGTTCTTCCATGTTTTGCCTCAACTCTTCTTCTTGCGCCTCCATTTCCTCAGCCTTTTCCTGGGTTTCGGAAAGTAATTTTGAAGTAATTTGATTTGATTCCCCTGCACTTAATGATGATGCGATGCTTTCACCGATTGATTCTATAAATTCAATATGATGTTTTTCAAAAGCCTTTAAAGAAGCTATTTCAAGAATGCCTTCAATTCGATCCTCGTCTTTTAATGGCACTATCAATATACTGGAAGGCTTCGATTCTCCAAGCCCGGTTTGAATATTGTAATGATCGGTCTGGATATCAGTGATATGAATTGTTTTGCCCTCTAAAAATGATCTTCCAGCCAGGCTTTCGTCAGGTTCAAATTTATGTTCAACAAATTTTCTTCTCTTGTAGGCGTATGCAGAAAGAAGCTCCAGATAATCTTTGCTATTTTCCTTTTTCAATACAAATAAAGCACCTTGGCTCGCTTGCATATATTCTATCAGATAGGATAAAACGTGAGAGCCTAAAGCCTCGATATCGTTGTTGTGGTGTCTGAGGATATCACCAAATTTTGCCTGTCCTTCATTTATCCAATGTCTTATTTTGTCTGTATTTGCTACTTCCTGAAGTCTGTTTCTCATTTCGATCAATGAATTGCCCAATGTGTCATGATCGCTTTTTGGCTGAAACTCATAGTCAAAATTCCCATCTCCAATTTTGATTGCAAACTGACTTGCATCGTCAAGATAATTGACCAGGCTATTACTCGTTTCTACAATTTCCCCTATTTCACTATTACTTCCAATTTTATTATCGGGCAATTCTCCCTTTGCAATTTGCGCTAAAGTATTCCCCAATTCAGAAACGGATAATTTATGATTTTTAATAATATAATATCCCAGGGCAGTTAGGAGCAATATAATTGTTACAATAAATATTATATAAATTACTATTGGAGAACTGGCTTTGATTTCATTAATCTCTTTGGAGTTGACAGTATAAAAATAGTTATCTATTGTAGAAAGTTGATTTTGAACACTTTCATAAATAATATTGAGCATTTTGACTTCGGGAATTTCGGTGCCCATAGAATATTTTTTGATTATGAAATTCTCCTGTATTGAGTCTGCGTTTTGGTCAACCTGATTTATGATTTCAAATAACTGGTCATCAGTATCTATTAAGTCAGCAATATTTTGGTTGAAGTTTGTTAGGTCTTCGCCAAGATTTTGGATTTTTTCTGAAAGCTGTATATCATATTGATATGGAGAAGTATTTTTTTTTAATTCATTATACAACTGCCTTGTAGATTTCAATGAATACGCAGCTTGAAACCTTTCAATCTCACTTTTTGAACTATTATAAATCAAACTGTTATTAAGTGAGTTTTGAACCTCATTTTCAATTTGGTATAACAATTTAGAAACATCTGCCTTGTATGTTGTTTTTGCTAGCATTTGCTCCAATTTTTTATGCTGATGGTAATTTAGAGAGAAGAAAAATAGTAGAGTGGCAAATAGTATAAGTATTGCAAAGAGACTAACTAAGTTTCTTGTGGTACCAATTTTTACTCGTTGGAGGAAATTTGAAGAGGTAGAATTATTTTTTGACATCTGCGTGATAATCTTTCTGTAAGTTCATTCCGGACATTACTATGGTGTTTATTGAATGTCCAATGTGATTTTTATTTTTTGAAAAATAATAGTGCTTTCAAGTGCAATAAATATAATCACTAAAATGCGAATAAACATAGTTGTCCATCAAATCGAATCAAAATTGATGTACCGTATTATCATTAAATATCCAATGACTGATAGAAATACCTAAGTAGTGTCTCAAAGAAAACGCCTCGTAATTAATTTTTCAATAAAATTGTCAATAAAAAAGGGTTGAATGACCAACCCTTTTTTACTATTGCAATCTAAAAGTGATGGGCATCATCATGCGTACTTTTTACAGGACGCCCTCGTTGCTTCCCCGGATTCCATCTTGGAGAAATATTGATAATACGAAGTACTTCATTGTTACATCCGGCACCAATTCCTCTTACGATTTTTATATCGCTTAAGCCTCCATTTTTATCCACTACAAAGTGTACAAACACTTTCCCTTCGATTTGCAATTTTCTGGCTTGGAAAGGATATTTTAGATTTTTTCTAACGAATTTATAAAATTCAGATAGCCCACCAGGAAATGACGGCATGGTTTCTACGAAGTCTTTTACTACTTCCACTTCTTCATCTGGTGGCTCATCCATATTTGCCACAACAATTTCAACGACATCTATCTCTATCGCATCAAAGTTAATCTCGATTTCTTCGACTTCTTTATCGTTGTCAATTTCAATTAATGTAATCTGCTTGATTTTTGGCTTGGGAGGAGGATTGATATGTGTAACCTGAATAATTTCAATTTCATCTCCGAAATGATCATCATCTAAATCTACCCCCGAAAGGCCTTCTTCAATTTTCCATTCGAATGCAGAAATCACCAATAATAAACTCAATACAAGTCCAATGTTAAAAAACAGGACATACTTCTTCTGATAATCCAGCTTAGGATTCTTTTTTAGTTCCATGATATATAAAATTTAAGTTAAGAAATAGGGCCCTTTTTATTTATATGAATAATTCACAATAATTAATGTCAATGCTGTGAATTCTATTTCATTTTTTAGGTTTATACTTTGTACACACTGCCATTCCATTCGGAAATGTGTTGGTGATAGCTAATCTGGTCTGTTTCCGAATTTTGTTTTTCTTCCTTGGGTGTATTGAAAAATGCCAGCAGAATAGCAATTAATATTATCAACGCAATAACCAATACCATTACACCTCGCGTATTTTTTCTACTAGATTTATCATAATTTCCCATCAGATTCTGAAAGTCTTTATGCCTTTCGATCCTTCCTTTTGAAAACCGCTGTCTGCGTATGCGTATATCAAATTTTGTCATTTCTCCTTCAGGTTTAACAATTCCCTCAATTTCCCAATAGCCCTGTAAGTTCTCACTTTAGCACTGGCTTCACTTATTTCCAGGATAAAAGCGATTTCAGCAAAATTCTTGTTTTCAAAAAAACGCAATTCCAATACTTCTATATCCGTGTCTTTCAGCAGATGCATTTTATCTATGATATAATCAATATCCGGAGGGATTTCTTCATCCGAATTTTGCGTAATCAAATATTCAAACTCTTGTTCATCAAAACTAAATACCAATTTTTTATTTGCTTGCATATAATGCCTGTTGACCTCGTTTGATGCTATCCGAAACAGCCAAGCTGAAAAAGGAACGCCTTTGTATCTATACTTTTTGAGATTTTTCAAAGCTTTAAGAAAAGTCTGCGAAGTCAAATCTGCTGTGATGTCTTCATCATCTATTTTTCTGAATATGTAATTAAAGATTACTATAAAATATCGATCATAAATGATTTGGAACAGCGCTGGATTTTTAGCAGCATCTTTTACCGTCTCAAATTCTTTGAGGATTTCCTCCTCGCTCATGTGTTTGCTCGCTTCGATAATTTGTTAAATAAAATATACCCTAATAATAGAATGAATAAGGTTAAAGTAACAAAATGAAAAAAATATTCGATTTATAGAAACATTGTATATACATTTGTTGTATATACATATAAAGAAAAATATAATGCGACTTGAAGACGAGATAAAACAAGAAAGGTTTGAGAATGAGAATCATAAACTTGTGATAAACATTCAATTTACAGCAAACTGGCTTAATAGCCTTCATAACAGGGTTTTGAAACCATATGGGATATCGAGTCAACAGTTTAATGTGCTGAGGATATTAAAGGGTCAGTTTCCCAATCCTTCAAGTTTAAATTTAATAAAAGAAAGGATGCTTGATAAAGAATCTAATGCATCAAGACTCATTGATAAACTTGATGGAGCAGAGTTGGTAAACAGGAGGACTTGTCCAAACAATAGACGGCAAGTTGATATCACAATTACAAAAAAAGGGATTAATTTATTGGATGATATAAATGTTCAGGTAGAAAAATTGAATGACTCAATGCCCCACATAAGTGAAGAAGATGCTAAAGTACTAAATGCATTATTGGATAAGTTGAGAGAAAAATAGCTAAATATTATTGAATAATAAGGTGGTTTGTCTTTTTGAGGCAGGGCTAAAAATGAGTAATTAAAATCTATTTATGGAGTTGCCATTGCAAACATTAATTGATAGAAAGGAAAGGGAAAATAATGAAAACTAAAAATAATAATATCGTATTTCATGGAGCTGGTACCAGAGGTATATCAAACCACGGCTGGCTGGATTCGAGGCATACATTTAGCTTTGCAAATTACTTCAATACCGATAGGATGAATTTTGGAGCGTTGCGTGTGCTTAACGATGATATCGTAAAGCCAGGCATGGGGTTTGGCACTCACCCGCATGAAAATATGGAAATTATTTCTATACCAATTTCCGGGTCTCTTGCGCATAAAGACAGTACCGGGAATGAGCAGGAAATAAAAACCGGTGAAGTCCAAATCATGTCGGCAGGTTCCGGGATTTATCATTCAGAATATAATTTCTCTAATACCAAAGATGTAAATTTTTTACAATTATGGATATTACCAAAAGAAAAGAATATCAAACCCAGGTATGATCAGAAAGACTTTTCTGCACAGTTGAATTTAAATAATCTCGTTACCATAGTCTCTCTGGAAGATGGTAATGGTCTCTGGATTAACCAGAATGCCATATTGTCTTTGGGGAAATTAAAGTCAGGTCATTCCGTTGAGCACAAACTAACAAATAAGAATAATGGAATATACGCATTTTTGATTGAAGGAGAAGCGAAAATCAATGATACAGAATTGAGCAGCAGAGATGCTGTTGGATACTGGGATTTAACAGAGTTATCTATTCAAATCTATAACGATGCAATCCTATTATTAATAGAAATACCAAAATTTTATTAATCAATTAATTTATATAAACACATGAAATAGACTATGACTGAAATGATAGTTCAAGGTAACAATTATGTATTTGCCAATTGGCAGGCATGACTATTATTTTCTCGTAGTTGGGTTTCAGCAAACTTTAAAAAAAAATGAAACCGGCATGGCCGGGGCAAAATAAGGATACGCAGGGGCATGATTAATTACCTCTGTAAATAGTAAATTTTAATAAATATAAACAAGATGAAAAAGCAAGTATTAATTATCGCACTATCAGTAGTAGCTATTGTATTTAGTGCATTCACAGGAAAAGGTGTTAAATCAGCATTAAATGTTAATGTTGATGAAAGTAAAGTAGTATGGTTGGGTAAAAAAGTTTCTGGAGAACATACCGGAAACATCAATTTATTAACCGGCAATCTCCAATTTGAAGGGGACGCATTAACTGGCGGATCTTTTGAAATTGATATGAAATCCATAACCAACACAGATCTCGAAGATGCTGAGTATAATCAAAAGTTGGTCGGGCATTTAAAATCTGATGATTTCTTTGGAGTAGAGCGTTTTCCAAAAGCTAAATTTATAATCTCAAATGTAGATCATCAATCCAAAAACAAATATCAAGTCAAGGGTGATATTACAATAAAGGGAATAACAAAATCTATTGAATTTCCTGCACAAGTTAATATTGCTGGGTCTAAAGCAACAATTTCTGCAAGCATCACTATTGACAGGTCAGATTTTGGAGTAAAATATGGATCCGGAACATTCTTTGACAATCTTGGAGATAAATTGATCTATGATGATTTTACATTGAACGTATCATTGGTTGCCAGTAAATAAATATTGCAGAACGTAAATCGAAGTATTGAGCTTTGGTTTACGTTCTTTTTATATATATGCATCAATGTCGTTTAGTTAAGCCAGCACGTCTTCGCGAGAATTAACATTTTTTCCAAAATGCACAAATTGTCAATGACGTCAAAAAAACAACAATTAATACCCAGACCTGCTTGCAGTAGGCAGGTTTATTCTGGGATCTGCCTGCCGTATGAAATGATTTTTCAAATTGCCAACAGACCCTGAAACAGGTCCGGGGACTATCACCGTATTTTTTCACGTCATTGGTAGGCACGAAGCGATCTCTAATATTGGGCACCAGATGTTTAAAGTAGGCAGACTGCCACGCTACACCTGTCTGTGGCAGGCAGGCTCGCAGTGACGAAAAGCTTAACTAAACGACATTGATATATGTGCGCATTTATTTTTTTGATAATTTTCCTGTTTTTATAATCAAAAACCCGATTGATTTGGGGAATAATTATTTTGCTCCTCAGTTTTAGCCTAACCTTTATGTAAACTTAATGGCTCTAAAAGTGTGATAACCAAATCCTCGTTTTATATTTATATTTTGGAATTAAAATTTTTTTTCTTTCCTATAACTGATCCGGTCTTTTATGCTTTGCAGCGTAGTAGGTCGATTTCTCTAATTATAACAACTTTTTATATCTCTGGATTTGAAGAAATACGCTGAGTTAATTGAAAAAAAACTACTCGAATTTGATTTTGGGACTCACCCTGTTGAATTGTATGAACCAATACGATATATTCTTTCACTGGGAGGAAAAAGGCTACGCCCTTTGCTCACCCTCATGACCTATCATATTTTTGATGACAATTTCAATAAAGCCATTTACCCAGCACTGGGTGTTGAGGTATTTCATAATTTCACTTTGTTGCACGATGATATCATGGACGCTGCACCGATCAGGCGCGGAATGCCCACAGTGCACAAGAAGTGGAATGAAAATATTGCCATTCTTTCAGGAGATGTGATGCTCGTTCGTGCCTATGATCTCTTTCTTAAATCAGATTTTGCAGATTCCAGTAAAATATTAAAAAAGTTTAATAAGTGTGCTGTAGAGGTTTGTGAAGGTCAGCAATACGATATGAATTTTGAGTCGAGAAATGCTGTGTCGGAAGCAGAATATATTGAAATGATCAAGCTAAAAACTGCGGTGTTGTTAGCCTTTGCTATTGAACTTGGAGCAATTATCGGAGGGGCGGAAGAAAAAATCAGCGACAAGTTGCATGAATTCGGAATTAATATTGGCTTGGGTTTTCAATTAAAAGATGATCTATTGGATGTGTATGCAGATAGTGACAAATTTGGAAAACAAGTTGGAGGAGACATCATTTCCAATAAAAAAACATACCTATTAATAAAAGCATTGGAGCTTGCCGATAATCACGAAAAAGGGGAACTCGAAAGCTGGCTTCAGAAAATTGAATTTAATCCAAAGGAAAAGATTGAGGCTATAGTTGGCATTTATAATAAATTGGGAATTAAGGAATTGAGCGAAAAGAAAATGAATAATTACTTTGACAAAGGACTTAATATATTAAAATCGCTGCAAGTCGATAAAAATAAAAAGCAACCATTGATAGATTTGACATTGAAGTTGATCAACCGCGAGAATTAAGATTGATATGACATTGAATATTACCATAATATTAATTGCAATTACTGTATGGACCAGCATGAGAGGCTGGAAAAACACAGCAATTCAAAGCAAATGGATGTTTAATCCATACACTGTTTATCATGGAAAGCAATACTACAGACTATTGAGTTCTGGTTTTATCCATAGCAATCCGACACATTTAATATTCAATATGATTGCACTGTTCTTTTTTGGTGGTGTAATCGAGCGAGCCTATCTTATACAATTTGGTCAACTGGGAATATTATATTACCTGATTACATATATAGCTGGAATTGCTGTTGCTAACCTTAAAACATATTCAAAATATAAAAATTCCAGTTATTACAATTCGCTTGGTGCATCCGGAGGTGTTGCATCAATTTTATTTGCCTCCATTTTGTACAAGCCAACTTCTTCTATTTGCCTGTATTTTGCCATTTGTATTCCTGCTTTTATCATTGGTGCTTTTTATTTGATTTATTCATATTATTCCGGAAAGCGGATGGCAGATAATGTAAATCACGATGCACATTTGTATGGATCATTATTCGGAATTGCCTTTACCATACTACTAAGACCAACAGTGGTGGTAGAATTTTTTAATAGTATCCGGCACTTCAATTTGTATGAATTTCAGTTTTTGTCTGTATTCTTTTAGTAGCGCATATACCAACAAATATGGGTGCGTTTTTATCTGATAATGGCGCCAATAATAATTTGTGGAATTTTCTTTAAACTATTTTTCTTGTTAAGATAAAAGCCAAACACGAATTAAAATCAATCGTATATTTTAAATTCTTTATTTACGTTCTAAATCCAATAACGTATTGATTTATTGTTATTCAAAATATGAAACGACCCGTATTCATTTTGCTTTTATTGACTTACAGCTATACATCTATTGCAATTCAAGCAATGTATATTTCAACAAAACCTATTTCTTGTCAAAGCTATAATTATGAAGTAGAAATTACATTTAATTCGTTTGTTGAATCTGATATTTTATTTGGAGATATGCAAGTTAATTATGGAGATGGAGTTATCGAAGATATTGCATTAAGTGAATATACCAAGATTGTCATTGATGATAAAATGCAGACCTTGATTTTTGCAAGGGAACACTCATTTAGCGGACCTGGAATTTATAATATAAGTGTCAGATTTTTCAATCGAAGCCTCAATATAATAAATATGGATAACTCTATTAACACTCCAATGTATATTGAAATGATGATTAATATCGATCCATTTTTAGGGTGCAATCAAACTCCAACGCTTGAAAATATTCCGGCAATTAATAGAATGGGATCAACTTATTTTTTTGATTTTTCTTTCATAGATGAAGAACATGATTCCATCTCTTTTCATTTTACCGCTCCATTGCAAATGGCAAACGTACAAGTTGTGAATTATTGGCAGCCCAATGAAAAGGACGAAACGCAAATCAAGAAAATCAGTAGAATATCCATTGACCCATTTAACGGCTCTTTACTTTGGAATATTAAAGAGCTTGATGGGAGGTATGCTATTGCATTTAAAGTGAATGAATGGAGAAAGGTAGATGGTGTTTATTATCAGATGAGCAGCTCAACTCTTGACTATTCCATCAATCTTCAAAAAACAAACAACATGAACCCTGGTATAATGGGTTTAAAAGATACGGCAATCATTGCAGGAAATAATTATTTTAATACCGCTATAATCTCCGATCCTGATGGAGACTCAATACGTGCAAGTATGCAGGGTGATTTTTTCAAATTGATGGATATTCCGCCGGACAATGGTATGGGATTTTTTCCTGGGCCGATTGAAGAAATAATCAGTTTTACACCATTATCTGCACATGTTCGATCCAAACCCTATAAGGCAATTTTCACAGCCACAGACAAAAATGATACGGTAGTCTCACTAAGCAATACAGCTTCTATGTATGTATGGATAACAGACCGTGATCACAAACCGGATCCGCCTGATAATTTTACTGGACAGGCACTGGGTACAGATTTGGTAAATATTTACTGGAATGACAGTGAAGACGAACTCGGATATATCGTAGAACGGGCAGATATACATTTTCCCAAATTCTTAAGATTCGTTGTTTTACCTGCAAACACTACCCATTTCATTGACTCAAGTGTTGTAGAAAATAACATTTATCGATACAGGATAACAGCTATGGGAACTAAAATGTCTGCTTCTCAGATGGTAGAAGTTACTACACCTGATATTGTCACCGCACTCAAGGTTAGTGATTTTGATAATGAAGTGAAAATCTTTCCTAATCCATCTGTTGGAAATTTTAACATTCTCAGTTCTCATGGAATAAAGAAATTGGGGATGTTTGATCTCACTGGTAAAAAAGTATGGGAAAAATATAGAATAGGATCGATTGAGTCAAGCCAATCAATTTTTATTTCAACGGGTCTTTCTATAGGAGTTTATATAATAAGTTTGGAATCCATAAAAGGAACATACAGCCAGAAAATTCTTATCAATTAAATTTACCTTGGTCCAGAACAATATCAATTTCGCATCATCAGCCATTTAAATATAATTTTGTAATTCACTTTGGCTCCATGCATCAGTATGCCAATTCGATAAATTCTTCCGGCAAGCCAGGTAGTAAATATAAATCCTGCGATCATGCAAACCATAGAAAGTGCAATTTGCCATGCTGGGGGATCGAAAGGAATACGCATCATCATAATTACCGGTGAGGTAAAAGGGATCATCGATGCCCAGAATGCCAAGTCTCCATGAGGGTCACGGATAATTGCAGCAAGTAGCATAATAGACAATATCAGGGGTAATGTAATTGGCAATTGGAATTGTTGGGCATCTGCATCATTATCTACTGCCGAACCCACAGCGGCAAACAAAGAACCATAAAACAGATAAGCGGCTAAAAAATAAAATAGAAATGTGCCCAGTATTAATGGAAAATTGATGGTATCTAACTTCTCAAATATGTCAGGGAGACTTGCTTTAGGAGTTGGAGATAATTGATCACCTTGCGCCAATTCAATTTGTTTTGATTTAGAAATATCTACATCATAAAAGACCAATGCCCCCTGATAAATGAAAGTTGTTAATAATACCCATATTAAAAACTGTGTTAGCCCAACTGCTCCAATACCTATTATTTTACCCATCATAAGTTGGAATGGCTTTACAGAAGAAATGATAATTTCAACTATCCTGCTGGTCTTTTCTTCGATCACACCTCTTAATGTCTGCACGCCATACAAGAAGGTAAAGAAGTAAATAAGGAATGCAGAGATATAACCGACTGCTGTAGCAACCAACACATCTCCTTCTTTTTCGCCACCATCAGTAATATTTATTACATTGAGATTTACAGTTGTTTTTATCTTCTCAAGTTTTTCTTTATCAATTCCTGAGCGCTCAAGTTTTATTTCCTCTATTTCGTTTTTTAACATACGCTCCAATGAAGCTTGAATTTCGATGCTGGGATTTTGCTCGGCAAAAAAAGTGATTCCTTCATTATTATCGATATCGAATTTTGGGATAAACAGCAACCCATAAGAATTTGCAGACGAAAGTTCTCCCTTGGCTTTGTCGAGAGTACCATCAATATACCTGAAAGAGATAGAACCTGCTCCGTCAAATTTTCCAGAGAAATATCCACTTTCATCCAGAATCTCAATTACTTTCTCATCACTCTCCCTTGAAGCTAGCCAAATCGGTACAACAAATACCAGTCCGAATAAAAGTGGGCCGACAATACTCATGATGATGAATGAGCGCTTTCTGACCCTGGTCAGATATTCTCTTTTTATAATTAATCCAATTTTATTCATGATCACCTCCTTGAACTTTTGAAATGAAAATTTCATTCATATTTGGAATTTTCTCAACAAATGAATGAACCTCAACATTGTCAATTAGTATTTTTAATAACTCATTCGGCCCTTTTCCATTTACAATTTGAATAGAAGTCTTATAAAACCCATCTTCCAGTTGTACCTGAGATTTTACTTTAAAGCCCTCATCCAACTTATTCATTAAGTTTTTATGTTCTACTTCGAAGGTATTAGATTTATAATCGGCTTTAATACTTTTTTTTGAGCCTTCAAGTATTTTTTCTGCCTTGTTTATCAAAACAATATGATCACATAACTCTTCGACAGATTCCATGCGATGTGTAGAAAAGATTATTGTATTCCCCTCGCTAGCGAGTTTTAATATTTCGTCCTTAATTATATTTACATTGATAGGATCAAACCCTGAAAATGGTTCATCGAGAATAATAAGGTTAGGCCTGTGCAATACCGTTGCAATAAATTGAATTTTTTGCTGCATGCCTTTGGAGAGGTCTTCTACTTTTTTGCCCCACCATCCCGCAATCTCAAACTTCCTAAACCAAATTTTTATTTGCTCCATGGCCTCATTTTTTGAAAGACCTTTGAGGCGTGCGAGATAAAGTAAATGCTCTCCAACTTTCATTTTTTTATACAACCCTCGCTCCTCCGGCAGATAACCAATATTTCGAATATGGGCAGCATTTAGGGGTTCATTATTTATCAAAATAGAGCCTTTGTCGGCAGCAATTATTTGAGTAATAATTCTGATAAGCGTAGTCTTCCCTGCTCCGTTAGGACCCAGTAACCCAAAAATGGAACCTTCGGGTATGGCCAGACTAATATCATTTAAAGCTTTAAAATCTCCATATGACTTATGGATGTGCTCAATGGTGAGAATATTCAATGGCTGAGGTTTTTATGATGTTTATAAAGAATATTAATTTACTAAATAGTTAAAGATGAGTCCACTCCGAAAACACACAAAATCTAAAAAATTTATTTAACAATAGTTTCATTTTTCTCAATTAGCTGATACTCAAGTATCACCGAATCTCATCTGCCTGCCGGTGGTAGGCAGGAAAAATAAAAATCTCATCCAAAATAACTCTTTTCATAAAAATTGTCTATCGTCGGAGTGGACTCAAAGATAATTTTTGGTTGAAATTAAACATTAACATTTATACCAAAGCAATAATGGAATAATTTTCACTTAGTAAAGATTGCAAAAAGGAGCGTTTATGATTTGGCAGAGTTTATGGACGGATTCTATTCAACAAATTTAGCGATTGGCAGTTTTAAAAACGATGGATCCCACTGCCACATCAACATCAAAATTTATACTGTTACTTTGATTATTGGCATATTTTGGAGAATGAAATATGTGGGCTGTTGAATTTACATAGCCTTTGGGAATTTTAATATGGCATAGAGGAGAGTCATTGATGTTAATCTTGATTGGAATGTCATTTTTCGGTAATATTATTATTAATTTTCCAGCCCCAATTGTTGCTCTGACTTCAGTATTGATTAATTCTGCGTTGCCAAAATCCATTTTCACATTTCCAAAACCAACATTCGCAATGATATTTGCTGATCTGGACAAATGGAGATTTTTTGCTTCAAATGATCCCACGTCAACCTTTACAAGAAATGTGTCCATTTTCACAAAATTTGCAACGTCATTTTTATAGTTTACTACAATATTGGCACTCCCAGTCTTGACCTTTAGTCGTTCTATGGATAAACCAGTAAGATCGATATAAGAATCTCCAATAGCATAGTTAAGGTCAAGTTCTACAGGTTTCAATTTAGAAATAGTTACATTCCAGATAACGTCATTCTCATCTTGCGTGCTGAAATTAATTAGTTGGTTAGAAAAAGTTGAGCTTAGATAATTGCTGTTTTCTTCTTGTAAATTTACTTGAAGCAACTTAACCCCATCGATAATATTTTCTTCATATTGGGGGGATGTGGTACCTGAGGTTTTACTATATAGATTTATAATATTGTCTTCCCCGCCAGATTTTATGTTGCAATGTCCATTAGTGGCATTCAATGAAAATATTAATTTATCAAAATTAGAGTTGTTAGGAATGGTGAAGGATTTTTTGATTTGAGCCTTAAGTTCAAAACTTGTCAATAGTACAAGTGAGATTAGTAAGCCGTTTTTCCACATAACACCAACAACGACAGTAATGAATTGAAGGTTGCGTTTACGCTTAATATTTTTTTTAAAAGCATAAATAATTTTAATGAATGCCCGTATATTTACCTAATTTGTTATTTTTGTATAAAACACAAAGAGCATGTCATTAATTAATTTTATAGACCAGTTTCCGG
>VAPM010318262.1_pt1 | contig 17839 bp, 13 predicted proteins | sample 3395091 | NCBI WGS metagenome assembly VAPM01 (sample SAMN08290445, study PRJNA428436) | hydrothermal vent metagenome | isolation source: Deep-sea hydrothermal vent chimney 3 | place: Pacific Ocean: Juan De Fuca Ridge | reverse complement strand
GGTTACGTATATATTCACCCATTTGAAGACGGTAATGGAAGGATTCATCGCTTTCTAATTCATGATATGCTAGTCCGTGATGGCATTGTTCCGAACAGTACTATACTTCCTGTTTCTGCTCAAATACTTGCTCATATGCATGAATATGATACAACTTTAGAGTTACTTTCTAAGTTGATTGAGCGAAAAGTAAAATATGATATTAGCGATTCTGGAGAAATGGTGGTTAATAACGCATCCGAAATAGAAGCATTATACCGATTCCCGGATCTAACTAATCACACTGTATTTTTGGCAAGAGCTATACAAGCTACAGTTAATAAAGATATTCCGGAAGAACTACTTTTTCTTCAATGTTATGATGAACTTAAGGGTGAAATTCAGCGTGTAGTAGATATGCCAGACAGTAAAGTTGACCGCATAATTTTATTTCTTCATCAGAATAAAGGAAAACTGGCAGGTCGTAAACGAAAATATTACAAAGAACTGAGCGATAATGAAATAGAGCAAATGGAAGAGGCCTATACTCAAGTATTTGAAATGAAAATAATTATTTAGTAGCGGTATTCTCCGGAAGGTACTGAAATTGTTAGTTTTTTTCCATTATCACTGTGCTCCACTCTTCCGATAATCTGAGCTTCAATATTGAAGGAACTAGAAATATCAATGACAGTTTTGGCAAACTGCTGTGGAAGATATATCTCCATTCGATGTCCCATATTAAATACTTTAAACATTTCCTTCCAATCCGTACCACTTTCTTCCTGGATTATTTCAAAGAGTGGGGGAGGTTGGAATAAATTGTCTTTGATGATATGCAGCTCATTTATGAAATGGAGAATTTTTGTTTGCGCACCACCACTGCAATGAATCATTCCATGGATATTTTTACCAATTTCTGAAATTAATTTTTTGATTACAGGAGCATAGGTACGTGTGGGCGAAAGTACTAGTTTCCCCATATCCTGATTCACTCCCGGAATATTATCTGTTAATTTGTATTTACCGGAATATATGAGCTCTGCAGGAATCGAAGGTTCATAACTCTCCGGATATTTCGAGGCATAGATATTAGAAAAAACATCATGTCTTGATGAGGTGAGTCCGTTGCTACCCATCCCTCCATTATATTCATTTTCGTAAGTCGATTGTCCGAATGATGCCAAACCAACGATAACATCTCCCGGGGCAATCTGATCATTGGCAAATACATCTTCCTTTTTCATTCGGGCAGTTACCGTACTATCGACAATGATGGTTCTTACCAAGTCACCAACATCTGCGGTTTCTCCTCCGGTACTGATAATGCTAACCCCATTATCTCGGAGCATCTGAAGAACTTCCTCAGCACCATTGATTATTTCAGCAATTACCTCTCCCGGTATCACTTTTTGGTTTCGACCTATCGTTGAAGAATATAGGACATTATCCAGAGCTCCCACGCAAGCCAGATCATCTATGTTCATGATAATTGCATCCTGGGCAACACCTTTCCAAACTGAAATGTCACCGGTCTCTTTCCAATAAATATATGCCAAAGCTGATTTTGTTCCGGCCCCGTCGGCATGCATTATATTGCAATAATCATTATTGCCTCCCAGAATGTCTGGTACAATTTTGCAAAAAGCTCTTGGAAATAATCCTTTGTCAATATTTTTAATGGCATTATGAACATCTTCCTTACTGGCGGAAACGCCTCTTTGCATATATCTTTCTTCCATATCCAGTAAAATTTATATAATTGGATTGCTAAATAGTGGCCAAAATTAAAAAATAAACACGAATAATATTGGGGTAAATTTATGAAACGTTGAAAATTATTTTGCCAATATTGATGAGTTCAGTTTATTGTCAATTCATCAATAATGCCTTTACGATGAGGAAATTTTTCTAATAATTGTTGTTTATCGCCCAGCTCGAAATCATCGAAATGGAAACCGGGAGCTACCGTACAACCCATTAATGCAAAACTGCTTTTATCAACTATTTTGCCACCAAACCAATTGTTACGTTTTATGGTGATTTGAAGACTTTCTCCTGCCTCCAAATTATTCCCCAACAATTGGGTTGATAAAGTTCCATCATTTCCCAGCACAAATAGTTCGAGTGTCGTGCCTTGGTAAAAATGCCATGTTTCATCTGACTTTATTCTATGGAACCTCGAAATCTGTGTTCCCTCCAATAGAAAATAAATTGATGTAGAAAAACTTCGACTGCCATTGTACCGTTCTGGGAGGGCATTCATAGCAATATTTTCATCTGATCGATAAACTTCCCTATAATATCCTCCTTCCGGATGTTCTTCCAATTTTAATTTGTCAATCCAATAGTTAGCATTGCTCATGTCAGTTCTATTCACTTTTGTGAAACTATTATAAAAAAATATTTTTATACTTTTGACAATTGAAGTGTTTTTTACTTCTGAATTACGAATACACACAATTTATTATTGAATGGACCCTAACTATCAAGAAAAACTTAGCCATGTCAACGACCTCATTGAACTCGCTCAAATTGATGGTAGTGAATCTCACATGGAACTTAACTTTATTAATTCCGTTGCTGCAAGGCTGGGCATTGAGAAAGGTGATGTATTACGAATCAAAAAAGGAGAAATTGATATTTCTTTTACAACACCAAAAAATGAAACAAAAATTATTGAGCAGTTTCATCGGCTCATAATACTCATTGGCATTGACAAACTTATTTATAAGGAAGAGGTATCATTCTGCGTAGAACTTGGTGTGAGGATGGGCCTGCATTACAACGCCATTACAGAATCATTACGAAAAACCTTCCGAAATCCAGCATATATCATGCATCTGGATGAAATGGAAAATATATTCAAAAAATACTCAAATTAGAGTTTGTCCATAAAGGCTCTAACTTAAAGAGTAAATAAGAGCATTAGAAAAATCAGTACCCAGGATATCACAATGAAATGCCACAAAACACCATAAATTTCTAATTTCACTTTTTCTATTGGGTTAGTTATTGCAATTAATGTTTTTACAGGATCATTTTCTATCAGCAAGTATTTAAAATAAAGTATTGTCGACATGACAATGCCAACAAATACGTAAGCCAAATGAACTGAAGATATGATAAATAAATATGTGGAAATACTGCTATTGGTGATCTCATCTGTTTTCAATATTTCCATCCAGGCAACAAATTGAGAAAAGAAAAACAGTAATCCGGATACTATTGCCAAACCCAACAATTTTCTCACCAAAGGAATATTGTCATTCTTATAAGCACCTAAAATCCTGGAAGTAAAATATGCTGAGCAAATAATAATGATTAAACTGACTGCAAAAAAATCTGGTAAGTGAAAAGTATAAATTCCATTAAGATCATAAACCAGATGTTTTATAAACATTATTGAAATGGTCGCATACAGAATACATGTAATCGATATCCCTAGATAATTTATCATTTTGAAAGGGTGGAGACTTTCAATTTGTTCAATTACCGGTCTGTTTTTTGATATGCCTACTTTTGGATTGTATGACTTCATAATACTTAGTACGATACCAACTCTATTATTTGCAAATGGTTTATTAAAATTTCAATATTTCTAATTTTTTAAAGATCAATAAATCCATTTCGTACTGTTAACTTTTAGAAATCATCTTAAAAATGTGTTTGGACAACGAATATAATTTTAGTCAATTGTCCAATGATTTTTCCTGTAAATTCCAGGTATAATATTAACTTTGAAGCGAATAAATAGCTGATTTTTGAAACAAAAAGATTTTTTAAAAATTTACAAAGACGATGTTATTTTGGCTTCTATTGCTGAAATACTTAAACCAAATTCTGGAACAAGAATTCATCTAAAAGGATTATCTGGTAGTTTAGAAGCTATTTTTGGTGCGGCTGTTCATTGCAAAAATTCTCATCAAAGCAATCTCTTTATTCTTCATGACCGAGAAGAAGCGGCCTATTTCCAAAATGACCTTGAAAATTTATTGGATAATAAGAGTGTTTTTATTTTTCCCGCTTCCTACAAAAAGCCATATGAGTTTGAAGAAACAGAAAATGCGAACATAGTTTTAAGAACAGAACTTATATCAAAGCTTAATACCAAAAAAAACGAAGGCGTAATAGTAGTAACTTATCCAGAAGCACTTTGCGAAAAAGTTATTAATAAAAGGTCATTAAAAAATCATACTATTTCTCTGGAAGTTGGAATGGATATCGACTTAGATAAACTGCTTCAAGACCTCGTAGAAGATGAATTTGAAAAAGAAGACTTTGTTTACGAAGCTGGTCAATTTGCAATTAGGGGAGGTATTATTGATATTTTTTCTTTTGGGAATGAATTGCCTTTTAGAATTGAATTGTTTGGTAATGACATTGAGAGCATAAGAACATTTGATCCCAATACGCAATTGTCCATTAGCAATAAAAAATCTGTAGGAATTATTCCAAACCTTCAAACAAAATTTGTCAATGAATCGAAACAATCATTTTTAAATTTTTTGCCAAAAAACACGAATATTTGGTATAAAGATGTTCAGCATACCTTAGATACTATTGACAAATATCATAAAAATGCCGAGGAAAATTTTCACGACATTTCTATAAAAAGTAACCATACCCGGGCAATTCAAAATCCTGAATTACTTTTTGAAACTAAAATGTCTTTTTTAAGTGATCTGGAAAAACATGATATTATTGAATTTGGAAATCGCTTTTTCTTTAAGGCCTTAAAAAAATTCAAATTTGACTCAGAAAACCAACCTTCCTTTGCCAAAAATTTTGATTTGATTTCAGAAAATTTAATTGAGAATCAACAAAAGCAATATAAAGTAATAATCGCTTCAGATTCTATTAGACAAATAGAGCGCCTGACATCCATATTTGAGGAAATAGATTTGAATTTAAAATTTGAACCTCTAAATATCAGCTTGAGAAATGGATTCATTGATCATGAAAATAAACATGTATGCTACACAGACCATCAGCTTTTTGAAAGATTTCATAAGTATAAAACATCTCAAAAATATTCTAAATCTAAGGCACTCACTTTAAATGAGTTGAAATCTCTTCAAACTGGGGATTATATAACTCATATAGATTATGGTGTCGGTAGGTTTGTGGGAATGAAAAAAATTGAAGTTAACGGAAATAGTCAGGAAGCACTGAGGTTGATTTATAAAGATAACGATATCTTATATTTGAGTATCTATTCTTTACACAAAATATCTAAGTATTCTGGCAATGAAGGCACTACACCTACACTTAGTAAATTGGGATCCCCTGAATGGGAAAATAAGAAAAAACGAGCAAAAAAAAAAGTAAAAGACATCGCAAAGGAGCTCATTTCCCTATATGCCAAAAGAAAAGCTGCACCTGGGTTTGCATTTTCGGAAGACAATTACCTTCAAGCAGAGCTGGAAAGTTCATTTCTTTTTGAAGATACACCAGATCAGGCGACAGCAACAATTGATGTAAAAAACGACATGCAAATTGCGCACCCCATGGATCGATTGATATGTGGAGATGTGGGTTTTGGAAAAACAGAGATTGCCATTCGGGCAGCATTCAAAGCTGCTGTTGATAGTAAACAAACAGCAATCCTGGTTCCAACAACAATTTTGGCAATGCAACATTATCGTTCTTTTAGTGAAAGATTAAAAAACCTTCCTGTCACCATAAATTATATCAATCGATTTAAATCTCCCAAAGAAATAAAGCAAATTCTTCAGGATACTAAAGATGGAAAAATTGATATATTAATTGGTACGCATAGAATCGTAAATAAGGATGTTGAGTTCAGGGACTTGGGATTGCTGGTGATAGATGAAGAGCAAAAATTTGGAGTGAGTGTAAAAGAGAAGCTTAAGAATTTTAGAGTTAATGTAGATGTGCTTACATTGACAGCAACTCCAATACCCAGAACCTTGCACTTTTCTCTCATGGGTGCGCGAGATTTATCCATCATCGCCACGCCTCCTCCAAATCGACAACCAGTAACTACCGAAATTAATACATTTAATGAATCAATCATTCGAGATGCAATCAGCTTCGAATTGCAAAGAGGCGGACAAGTATTTTTTGTACACAATAGAGTTAAGGATATTGAGCAAGTGGCTAACATCATTCTAAAATTAGTTCCGGATGCCAATATCTTGGTAGCGCATGGCCAAATGGATGGCAAAAGGCTCGAAAAAACCATGATGAAATTTATTGATGGTCTTGCCGATGTCCTTATTTCAACAAACATTATTGAGTCAGGTCTTGATATTCCCAATGCCAATACAATAATCATCAATCATGCGCATATGTTTGGCTTGTCAGATTTACATCAAATGCGAGGTAGGGTTGGTAGATCAAATAAAAAAGCGTTTTGCTATTTGCTTGCCCCTCCCACTGTTGGATTATCTTCAGAGGCCGTAAAAAGATTGAAATCCCTGGAAGAATTTTCTCATTTAGGAGATGGATTTAAAGTTGCCATGCGTGATCTTGATATCAGAGGTGCTGGAAACATGTTGGGTGGTGAACAAAGCGGTTTTATAAATGATTTGGGATTTGATACTTATCATAAAATTTTAGATGAAGCTGTACTGGAATTGAAGGAAACTGAGTTTAAAGATTTATTTATAAATGAATTAGACGATTACGAATCGTTATTTACTACCGATTGCATAATTGATACCGATTTTGAGTTGCTTATTCCTAACGACTACATTTCCAATATTTCTGAAAGACTAAAAATTTATAATGAATTAGATAATCTTAAAGATGAAGAAAAACTTATCGAATTTGTAAACTCAATTAAAGACAGGTTTGGTCCATTGCCTGATATTGTTAATGATCTGATAAAAATTGCAAGACTGAGGTGGGATGCTGAAAAATTAGGCTTTGAAAAATTGATGATAAAGAATGAAACCCTGAAAGCATATTTAATATCCTCAGATAATGAGAAGTACTACAATTCTGCAATTTTTGGAAGTATATTAAAGTTTATTCAACAAAACCCAAAGACCTGCAATATAAAAGACACAAAAAGCAGGATCATTCTAGTTGTCAATAATGTCGACTCAGTTGAGAAAGCTACTACTCTTTTGAAAGAGATACTGAAATTAAAATCATTACAGATGCAATAAATAAAGAGTTATTGAATTTATTTTATGTCCAGAAGGCCTTAATATTATGCCTCTGAATTGGAATGTTCATGTAATATTATCTTAACATACCATGATGAAAATAAAAATGTGTATTACTATTTGAAATTAAATAGCGTAAATTTGTGTTTTTCTGCTATTGTTTAGTGTGTGTTATTGCAGAACAAAAAAAGTTAATTAAACAGGTTATGAAAAATTTTGTAAAGTTTCTTTACACAAGCCCGTTGCTTATTGCAACAATTTTATTCCTCGGTTCATGTAAATCAGGAAGCAATCCCACGGCCACCAATCCGGGCGGTATCAGTACGGCTACAGGTTTAGAGTATAATGCTGATGAGGGATTTCAAGTACTGGATTTTAGAGGACAACCAGAAGGTCCAAACCTTGTGTTTATAGAGGGCGGTAGGACAGTGCTAGGATCCTATGAAGAGGATGTATTCAATTCGCATGACAATCTTGAAAGAGCTGTTACCGTTGCGTCATTCTATATGGATGAAACGGAAGTTGCGAATATTCACTGGTTGGAATATCTATATTATGTAAAACTCGATTCCTCGAGAGAATTTTATGAGTCTGCTCTTCCAGACACAATTGTTTGGGCAAGAGATTTAGCTTACAACGACCCTTATGTCGATCATTATTTAAGGTATCCTGGATTTAGATATTTTCCTGTAGTAGGTGTAACCTGGAAACAGGCTGTTGACTATTGTGGTTGGAGAACTTCAGTAGTTAATCTGAAACTTGCGGAAGAAGCTGGATTAGAAGAAATTCCTGCTGAGGGTGACGGAAGTAGAATACCTTTAGAATCAGGGGTTGTATTACCAAATTATAGACTTCCTTCTGAAGCAGAATGGGAATATGCAGCTCAAGCATTAATAGGTACTCAGTGGTTGGATGAAAACCAGACGCACAAAAGATTGTATCCATGGGATGGACATGCTTTAAGAAATCCTTATGGCAAAAAAATGGGGCATTTCCTTGCCAACTTTAAAAGAGGGCGCGGTGATTATGCAGGTATTGCCGGAAAATTAAATGATGGTGCCATGATTACCGATTACATTTATAATTTTCCTCCAAATGATTTTGGTCTTTATAATATGGCAGGAAACGTAAATGAGTGGGTATTTGATGTTTATCGTCCACTTTCTTTTCAGGATATGGAAGACTTAAATCCAGTAAGAAGAAGTGCTGAAGATTTAATAGGGACATCAATTGTTGATCCCAATATTGACGATCCAGCCTCTGATTATGATTATCAGTTTTTCAATTCACTGATCTCAGATAAAACCAGGGTTTATAAAGGTGGATCATGGAAAGACATTGCATATTGGTTATCTCCTGGTACCAGACGATTTATGGATCAGGATTCTGCCACATCAACGATTGGTTTTAGATGTGCTATGATAAGGGCAGGATCTAACCAATAAAAAGGGCCTTGAATTATCAAGGCCCTTTTTATTTAGCCAAAGCCATAACAGCAACTCCGATTGCAGAGGCACCGTTTTTCAATAATTGGTGTCCACATGCTTCTAAGGTTGCTCCTGTAGTCATAACATCATCTACTAATAATACCCTTTTATTTTTTAATCCTTTAGCATTAACAACTTCAAAAGCATGCTCAACGCTTTCCCATCTCTTTTCCTTAGATTTTAGCGTTTGACTTCTTCCATAATTTACTCTAACTAAAGAATCAAAAACTGTGGGTATATTAATAATATTGGATATACCAGTGGCAAATAACTGACTTTGATTGTAACCTCTTATATTTTCTTTTTTTGGATGCAAAGGAACTGGAATTACGATATCAATCCTCTCGTTCAATTTCTGTGATAATATTTCATGCCCTACCCATTGACCTAAAATTTCTCCTATTTCTGGAAAGTTATTGTACTTAAATCGATGCAATAATTTTTGTGTTATCCCAGATTTATGAAAATATAAATAGCTCACACCAAAATCTATTTCTATTTTCCCATAAAATCTGTTTGTTAGTTCATTTTCATAAAAATTTGTGAAATCTGTTTTTGTTAATTCACTTCTACAATGAAAACAAATTTGTTCTTCATTCTTTGAAAGTCCATTATCGCAAATGCAACAATTCTTTGGGAAAATGATATTTAGTAAATCCTCAATTATTCTCATTAATTGTATTATTAATCTGTTCTTTATTCTGACAACATCTATATTTGCGGTTAAAAATAATATCAAATGATAAAAAAAGATTTTGAACATGAAAAAAATTGGCAAAATCTTCTAAATAAATTAGAGACGGTAGTTGGAAAAAAACCAACAGATTTAAAAAGTGTATTGTTTTTAATAGGTGTTCAGGAACTTGGTAAAGGAGTAAAAGAATTTACTAAAGAAGAAAAACGTGATCTTATGCACATTGCAATATGTAAGGTGCTTAGCCTTTCTGGGTTTTATGTATTGGAAGGATTGGATGAAACAGGTTGGCCACATTGGAAAATTAAAAATAAGCTGCCACGATTTGATGTTTTGGAACAAGAAAAATTACTAAAAATGCAAGTGATAGAATATTTCAATAAAGAAATATTCATTTGAATGTATTGATATTCAACAATTTTACCATTTCGATTAGAATAATATTCCTTTGGTGCTCTATTTAATTCACACGCTATTTTTCAATTCCTGGCAATTAGAATTTTGTTCAAAATAGATATATATTTACTACAATTAGATTTTAAATTACTATCTAACAGCTAATTATGAGATTTTTTAAAGCGGTTTTCTTTTATTCATTTATTTGCATTATATCGCTTTCTTGTGGAAGAGAAAATAATTCCAATAGTGCTGAAGGAACTCTAAGAAAAGTAAATGGAGATAGGTTTATGGGAGGTGTTTTTAGAATTAATGAATCTGAATACATAAAAAATCTTTTTCCCCATAATATTACTGATGCCTACTCTTATAGGGTTGCATCGCAAATCTATGAAGGCCTTTTTAAATTTGATCCGGAATCTCTTGAGGTTACAAAAGGTCTGATAGAAGATTATCAGGTTGATGCTTCAGGTACAATTTATACTTTTCATCTTAAAAAAGGAGTTTTGTTTCATGACAATCCATGTTTTGAAGGAGGCAAAGGTCGAGAATTAAAAGCCAGCGATATTAAATATTGTTTTACCAAGCTTTGCACTAAAAGTATCAGAAATCAGAATTTTTCTGTTTTCAAAGGTGTCTTAAAAGGAGCAAAGGAGCACTTCTCAGCCAGTAGGAATGGTAATACGCCAGAGTTTGACGTGGAAGGAATCCGGGTGATTGACGACTACACAATTGAATTGGAATTAATAGATCCAAATTCATTATTTATAGTGAATTTGGCGCGTCCGGCATGCTTTATTTATCCAAAAGAAGCGGAAGATAAATATGGTATTGATATGCGAATAAACGCAGTTGGCACTGGGCCATTCTCTCTAAATATTGCCGATGTAGAGGAAGATATATCCATAATATTAAAGAAAAATAGTCACTATCATCTTAAAGACAATTTTGGAAATCAATATCCGTATCTTGATGCAATAAGTATTCAATTTATTAAAGATAAAAAAACAGAACTTTTTGAATTCAGAAAAGGAAATCTTGATATGATCTATAGGCTTCCCACCGAGTTTATCATAGAAATCCTTGAAGAAACTATGCCTGGTGCCAAAGGAGAATATAGTCAGTTTCAACTCCAGCGTTCTCCGGAAATGATGACTCAATTTTTAACTCTCAACAATCAAAAAGGTGTATTTAAAAATAAATCTGTAAGAAAAGCTTTCAATTTTGCTATCGATAGAACCAAAATCCTTGACTTTGTCTTAAATGGAGAAGGTTATGCTCCCGGAAATCATGGAATTACTCCTCCAGTATTTTCTAATTACAAAATTGAAACTATAAATGGCTATGAGCTAAATATTGACTCTGCTAGATACTACTTAAAAAAAGCCGGATATGGTGGAGGAAAGAGTTTCCCAAAACTTCAATTTCTATTAAATGCTGAAGGGGAAAGAAATACTAATGTGGCTGTAGAAATTCAAAAGCAACTTAAGGATCATTTAAATGTAGACATTGAGTTACAAATATTACCTTTTGCTCAATTGTTAGAGAAAAGTTATAGTGGAGAATACAATATTTTAAGAGCAGCCTGGGTGGCAGATTTTCCTAGTCCTGAGAATTTTTTATGGCTATTTTCATCCAAAGATGTACCTAATTCATCACAAGAGGCATCTTATCCAAATATCGCTCGTTATATAAATAAGGACTTCGATAAATATTATGAAAGCGCATTGAAGGCAAAATCAATTGACGAGGCAAATGCGTTTTTCAAAAAAGCAGAGGTTCAATTAATGAAGGATGCACCAGTAATTGTTTTATGGTATGATGAAGGATATAGATTAATTCAATCTTATGTTAAAAATTTCCCTAATAATCCTATGCAATACAGAGATCTTGGAAAGGTATATTTTGAACAGGCCGAAACCTTATAGAATAAAATTTGAGAAAAGACTTAAACTATAGACTATACAGCTTCAAGAAAAAGTATTATTTGAACCTGATCTTTAAAGGATCCATCTATATAATTTCTGTATTACTTTCTACTTTTCTATTTTTTAATTTTTTAGAATATCATTTTCATTCAGACTCTAAAATCAGGGCATTCTTCTTTTTTTCTTATATAATTATTAGCATTGCTGTATTGTATCGTTGGTTTTTAGTTCATTTTATTAAACTTTGGATAAAGAAAAAACAAATCAGTGATGAAGTAGCAGCCAATAATATTGGTGAACATTTACCAAATATTAAAGACAAGCTTCTAAATTTAATTCAATTAAGAAAAATAGAATCAAAAAATAGTTTGCTAGCCGCAACGATTGACCAGAGATCTGATCAAATGAGTGTTGTGCAATTTAACGATGTAATTCATTTTAAGGAAAACGTCAAGTATATTAAATATTTGCTTTTACCATTTCTTATTGTAGCGTTATTAGGATTTTTTTCACCTAAATCTCTTACCGGGCCGGCTGGCAGAATCATTCATTTTCAACAAGAGTACATACCCCAAGCCCCGTTCAATTTCATTATAAAGAATGATAAGCTGATTGCTTTTCGAAATGAAGATTTTCAATTAAACCTTCAACTAAAAGGAAATGAATTACCAGAAAACGTTTATCTGATTTCAGAAAATAGAAAAGTTAAATTAGAGCGTACCAATTTGAGAAGCTTCATTTTCAACTTTGAAAAAATCCAAGAATCAAAGATGATTAGATTTGAAGCTGCAGGTTTTGAATCTAAAAAATACAATATCAATGTAGTGGACAGACCAAATATTAAGTTCTTTAATATTTCGTTTGCTTTTCCTTCTTATTTAAATAAAAATCCAGAAGTACTTAAAAATATAGGGAGTTTTCAGATGCCAATTGGAACAAAAGTGAAATGGACATACCATACAGATAATGTGAATAAAATTAGTGTAAAGTTCAACAACAATACAGAATATAATTATCCTCAAATAGTTGGCAATCAAACGTTTGAATTCAATTCTTCTCTAATTTCTTCCGATGAGTATACTATTAATCTGTACAATCAATACAGTCAAAACAAGGAAATGATAAAATACAATATTGAGGTAATACCTGATGAATTTCCTAAGATTAATCTTGATCAACATAAAGATACGGTGCTACTAAAATATATCATATTCGGCGGAAATATTTCTGATGATTATGGAATTACTGATCTTAATATCAATTATAGAATCATTAAAAAAGAGAAGTCTAAAAATTCAAAATTTAATCAGATTGGAATAAAAATTGATAAATTAAAAATTAACCAGTCATATTATTTTCATTGGAATCTCACTGAGTTAGAACTTCAAAAAGGAGATAGAATTGAATATTATCTTCGAGTTCGCGACAATGATGGAATCAATGGAATCAAATCAACAAAAACTTCTCTATTTACTTTTGAAATCCCAACGACAGAAATGCTTCGAAATGATTTTAAAATTTCATCTGAAAATACTGAAAGACAAATAGATAGTACCATAGATGAGGCAAAAAAATTGAATAAAGAACTCGATAATATTAACCGCAACCTTAAGGGTAAAAAAGAACTGTCATGGCAAGATCAGAAAGAAATTGAAAATTTGATCGAAAATAGGAAAAAATTAGAAAAGGAAATTAAGGCTCTACAAGAACAGTTTAACACCGAAATTGAAAAAAGAAAAAAATTCGACAATGATCAGAATAAAGAAATAAAAGAAAAACTTGAACAACTTCAAAAATTGATGAATGAGTTACTTGATGAAGAAACTAAAAAATTGTATAAAGAATTACAAGACCTTCTTAATAAAGAACAAAATAAACTTGATGACTTGAAAGACGTTATTAATAAACTCGATAAAAAAGAAGATAATTTTGAACGAGAATTAGAGCGCACGCTGGAACTTTTCAAAAAAATGAAATTTGAATTGAAACTTAATGAAAATATCCAACGAACAAATGAACTTCAAAAAAAGCAAGAAGAAGCATCTAAAAATTCTGACACAAAATCAAAAGATCAGGAATCGCTACAACAAGAACAGCAACAGCTAAATGAAGATTTTGAGAAACTAGAAAGTGAAATAGATGAAATGCAAAAGATTAATCAAAATCTGGAAAGGCCGCAACCTATTCAAAATATAAATGAAGAAAAAAATGAAATAGAAAAACTTCAAAATGAAGCTCAAAAACAATTGGAGCAAAATAAAACAAAAAAAGCCGGTAAAGCTCAACAAGGAGCGAGTCAACAATTGAAAAAACTTGGCGACAAGCTAAAATCTATGCAAAGCATGATGATGCAATCATCGAACAATATGAGCCTTAATCAATTACGTGATATTCTTGATAATCTAATCAAATTATCATTTGAGCAAGAAAATATTATGGTAGAATTTAAAAAAGTACATCAAAGCGATCCCAGATTTCTAAAACTTTCTCAAAAACAATTGAAAATTAGAGAAGATGCTGCTATAATTCAAGATAGCTTGATTTCATTGTCAAAAAACGACTTTAGGGTTCAATCAATCGTAACCAGAAAAGTGGACGAAATGAATAAATATTTAGATGAATCAATGATTGCGATAAAAGAAAGAAGGAAAGGAGAAGCTGCGGGCAAGCAACAATTTGCTATGACATCAATTAATGATTTAGCCTTGCTCTTGGATGATGTAATGACTCAAATGATGAATGCAATGGGTTCTGGAAGTGGTGGTCAACCTCAAAACGTTAGAATTCCCAGTATGTCTGAACTTCAGCAACAACTTGGAGAAAAAATAAACAAGCTTAAAAAAAGTGGCAAGTCTGGAAAACAACTATCTGAAGAATTGGCGAAAATGGCCGGTGAGCAAGAAAGAATTCGTAAGATGCTAAACGAAATGGAAGAGAAAATGAACAATGAAAATGGGGGAGACGGACAAAATTCATTAAAGGATATCCAAAATAAAATGGAACAAAGTGAACTTGATTTAGTAAATAAGCGTTTAACAAATCAATTAATAAATAGACAAAAAGAAATTGTGACGAGGCTTCTTCAGGCTGAAAAAGCTCAAAGAGAACGTGAGCTGGATGATAAACGAGAGGCTCAGAAAGCAAGAGAAATAAGGAGAAATAATTTAGTGAATTTTGAAAAATATAGAAGAGAAAATGAAAGGGAAATAGAATTGCTTAAAACAATTCCACCTAAATTAAACCCTTATTACAAAAAAGAAGTTAATGAGTATTTTAAACGCTTAGGAAGCTAAATAATAAAATTACTTATGCTTTAATTAGTTTACCAAAAAAATTAAATATTTTTAGCTTTTTATAGGTCATATAAGCAATGAATAATATTAAAATTGTAATTCCTTCAATTACCGAAAACATCAGGATTATCGAGAGTTTTATAGATAATGCTAGAGAAAAATTTAAACTAAATGATGATATCTATGGGAATATCATGATTGCAGTAACAGAATCGGTAAATAATGCCATTATGCATGGCAATAAAAATGATAGAACAAAAAATGTTACGCTTAACTTATCCTTGAACAAAAATGTTATAAATTTTAGCATCGCAGATGAGGGATTAGGTTTTGATTTTCAAAACTTGCCGGATCCCACCTCACCAGAAAACCTCGATAAACCTTCAGGAAGAGGAATATTTTTAATGAAACATTTATCCGATGAAGTAAATTTTAGAAATAAAGGCAGCAAGGTAGAGCTGTCATTTTATATGAGTTGACATGCAAAAAATCTGCTTTTTCAGCGAAGACAGTAGTTTTATTCTTAAAAAAAAATCAATACTCAGAAATTGGATATCTGAAATCATTAGACTAAATAACAAAAAGGCCAAAGCAATAAACTACATTTTCACATCTGATAATCAACTTCATACAATCAATCAAAGTTATTTAAATCACGATTCTCTTACGGATATAATAACATTCGATATTTCTATAGATCCGCAGTTAATAGAAACCGACATTTATATTAGTGTTGATAGAGTCCGGGATAATGCCACCAGACTAAATATATCATTTAACGAAGAATTACACAGGGTGATGGTGCATGGTGTTTTGCATATTCTCGGTTATAATGATAAAAGCTCAATTGAAAAAAGAGAAATGCGGAAAAAAGAAAATCATTATTTAGCTTTGCTAAAATAATTTTATTTTATGTTCCACGTGAAACATGCTGTGCGCAAAACACAAATTGTTCCACGTGGAACATTCATTTTTAACCACTATGTTTCCAAAATACGACGTGATAATTGTTGGCGCAGGGCATGCAGGTTGCGAGGCAGCACATGCAGCGGCAACTATTGGTTCTAAAGTCATGCTTATTACAATGAACATGATGACCATAGCTCAAATGTCTTGCAATCCAGCGATAGGAGGTATTGCAAAAGGGCAAATAGTTAGAGAAATAGATGCACTTGGTGGCATGACAGGAATTGTATCTGATAAATCCAGAATACAATTTAGAATGCTTAATAAATCTAAAGGTCCAGCAATGTGGAGTCCCCGAACACAAAATGACCTTATGCTATTTTCCCAATACTGGAGAGAAACATTAGAATCAAACCCTAATGTTGATATGTGGCAAGACATGGTTACTGAAATAGTTGTCAACAACAATCAAGTAACTGGTGTGAAAACCAGCATTGGAGTAGAAATCAAAGGAAAATCAGTCATTTTAACTAATGGTACATTCCTTAATGGTTTAATACATATTGGTGAAAAAAAGTTTGGGGGGGGGAGAACTGCCGAAAGAGCCGCTACTGGAATAACAGAACAATTAGTAAATATCGGTTTCCAGTCTGGAAGAATGAAAACAGGAACTCCGCCAAGAATAGATGGAAGGTCAATCAATTATGATATTATAGAAGAACAAAAAGGTGATGAAAATCCAACACAATTTTCCTTTATCAAAACATCACCAACGCCTCGCCAAAAAAGTTGTTTTATTACTTATACAAATCCTAATGTTCATAAAATTCTTGAAACGGGATTTGAAAGATCTCCGATGTTTACGGGAAGGATAAAAGGAGTCGGGCCAAGATATTGTCCATCAATTGAAGATAAAATTAACAGGTTTTCTGAAAGAGACAGGCATCAAATATTTGTAGAGCCTCAAGGATGGAATACTGTTGAAATTTATGTAAATGGTTTCTCAACTTCCTTACCAGAAGATGTTCAATACAAAGCACTAAAACAAATTACAGGTTTTGAAAATGTAAAGATGTTCAGGCCCGGATATGCAATTGAATATGACTATTTTCCACCTACACAGCTAAAACTATCACTAGAAACAAAATTAGTACCCAATTTATATTTCGCTGGACAAATTAATGGAACAACTGGTTATGAAGAAGCCGCAAGTCAAGGTCTTATAGCTGGAATTAATGCTTCAAAAAAAATAAATGAACTTGATCCTCTAATTCTTAAAAGAAGTGAGGCCTATATTGGTGTACTAATTGATGATCTTATTAATAAAGGAACTGATGAGCCCTACAGGATGTTTACATCAAGAGCAGAATATAGAATATTACTCAGGCAGGATAACGCAGATCTTCGATTAACAAAAATTGGATATGACATCGGGTTAGCATCTAAAAAAAGAATTGATCAAGTAAGTGAGAAAAAGGAACAGATTAAATCGCTCATTAAGGAATTAAAAAATATAAAATTGAGCCCCAATACCACTAATGACCATTTGAATAAATTGAATTCTGCAACGATCAAAGAAAAAATAAGTCTTTATCAATTATTAAAAAGACCTGAATTAAATTTTGAAAAATTGCTGAAGCTCAATGATGAATTATCTAATAAATTTTCTGGTTATTCTAAAGAAGTGCTGGATCAAGCTGAAATAAATACGATTTACGAAAGTTATATTGAAAAAGAACAAAAACAAGTTGAAAAAATAGAGCACCTCGAAAACTTTACAATTAGAGATAATTTTAATTATACTAATATTAAAGCTCTCTCATCAGAAGCCATTGAAAAACTTGAGAAAATAAAACCAAAAACAATTGGTCAAGCAACAAGAATAAGTGGCGTTTCCCCTGCTGATATTTCTGTTATCATGGTTTATCTTAAAAAATGAAATGTTTGAAAAATTAGATAAATGCCCTATTTGCAATAATTCAGAATTAAAAAATTATATGATTTGCAAAGATCATAT
>VAPM010014718.1_pt1 | contig 17848 bp, 16 predicted proteins | sample 3395091 | NCBI WGS metagenome assembly VAPM01 (sample SAMN08290445, study PRJNA428436) | hydrothermal vent metagenome | isolation source: Deep-sea hydrothermal vent chimney 3 | place: Pacific Ocean: Juan De Fuca Ridge | reverse complement strand
TTTGATATACAGAACATGTGTAATTTGCATTATCACAATTTCGCTTCATGACCCGACCAGTAACAACATCATCGTCAACAAACATAATTTTTGTTTGCTTAGCCGACATTTCTTGCCTCCAGATAATCTAACTCTTTATTTTCTATTTTTCCTTGTACCGGCAATATAATATTTACTTTAACGCCAGACTCTTCCATATTTTCAATAGATATACTTCCACCATGGTGTTTAATAATTCCATAACTCACAGATAAACCTAAGCCTGTTCCTTCACCTTCTGACTTGGTTGTAAAGAAAGGATCAAATATCTTTGAAAAATCGTTACCTTCGATTCCCGTTCCATCATCTATTATTTCTATAATTAATTTTTCATCTTCTTGTTTCGCATTAACCAGAATATCTGCGTTAAGGGATGATGCTTGTATAGCATTTAAAAGCACATTAACTAACACTTGTTGCAACATGCCTGCATCACCTTCCATCACCAGGTTTTTTTCAATATTGGTAATTACATTTATCTCAGACGATTCAATACGGTGATGCAATAATTCTAATGTTTCTTCAATTAGTTCAGACAGGTTGAAGGGTTCATAACTCGGTTCATTTTCACGAGCAAAATTTAATATCCCCTGAATAATACGCGCACAACGCTGCCCTTCTTTTCTTAAAAGAAGAATGTCATTTTTTGTATCATCATGTCCTTCACCTAATGCTTCTTCAATTAATGTTGCAAGCGACATAATATTCATTAATGGATTATTAATTTCATGACCAATACCTGCAGCCATTTGACCTAATGCGGCAAGGCGTTCAGATTGACAGGCTGCACGAACAGCTTTTTCCCGTTCTTTTTCAGTCTGTTCGAGTGTTGTTGTTAAATAATTAAATGCTTTACCTGCTGAACCTACCTCATCATTTACCGGGCCGTGATAACGTACTCCACGTTCACCATCAGCAAATTTGTGTATAATTTCTGCAAGGCGATGTACTGGCTGGGTTAAACGACCAGATGCCCAAACCGCAAGCAATAAACTTATTACAACCAGGCTACCAAGCAGTAACCAGATTGAACGTCGCATGTTATTAACAGACTCGAATATTTTTTCACTTGATGCTTCTATCAGTAGTAGCCATTTTGTATCACGGTTTTGAAAAGGTGAAATCGCTTTGTAAAAAAACATGCGCCCATCATCATGAAAAGTAGAACCATATGATTCAATAAATTGCATTTCTTTCCATTGTTCTGCGGTTACCTGATTGGAAAAACGAAAATCAGTATTTAACTGGTTTGCAAAACGCTTTTTGCTATCTGGATGATAAAGATAGATACCATCACGAAGTTTATTTTTATTCATTTCAACGATATAACTGCTGGCAGGATAACCACTCATGGCTGATTTCACAGCTGAGTCCAGGCGCGTTCCCCACATATTAACAACGAGTAAGCCCTGTAACTCATCGAGCTCATCCCTCACAGGTACAGAATAACGAACCATAGAAGGACAAAAATCTGCACCAAATGTTACCTGTCCCAACTCAAAATCTGAAATAACAACTTTGCCTTGATGAGCAGATTTTATAGCTTCTTTAAAAAATTGTTTGGATGACTGGTCAGCAACGTAATAGCGACGATTTTTTGGATCGAGTTTTTTCGCATCAATTGGCTTACCTTCTTTAACTTTGACTAAGGATTTACCTGATGTATCAATAAAACGTAACGCCTGGATACTGGGAACAGAATGTTGGTAATTTAAAAAGAAACGCTCTAGATTATTTGCTCGTTTATTATAAACATTTGCTTTTTTTTGTACGACGCTATTAGCAAAATGTCGCACAGCCGGTACGCGAGACAAACCATTAGCAATCGATTTTTGATTATTAAGAATTAATGTAAGCTCGCCTGCCATCTTATCGAGTGAAGCATTAATTTCATGCTCAGTACGAAGCTGAACTTCCTGTTCCATGCGCTCAACCACACCAAACTGTAAAATCAGTAGTGGAACCGTGGTTAATAATGAAATTGCGATGAAAAACTTATGTCTCAGCTGCATTTAGTAAAAAACCCATACAATTGCAAGATGCAAACAATTCTAGAGTAGCTTACTTAATAAGACAACAAAATCACTATACATTAGTTAACGCTAATACTCTAAACCATGCAAAAACGAATGATTTCGTTTCATTATGCACCATTATTGTTGTTTTTTAGATATTTGGAGTAAGTGCTTGAGATCAAAGCGATAAATAAAGCCTGGTAGAGCAAAAACAAGAAATAAACAGAAGGTTGAAGCGTAAAATTCCCAGTCCTGAGGGTAAATATCAGAGGTAAATTTCTTTTCGAGACCGAGTGCAATCATTCCAATTAGCAGGTATAAAACAAACCATTCTAAAATACTCATCCAAACGCTCTTTTTACCTGATTTAACTGCAATCAGACCAAATAAACGTTCGCTTATCCAGGGTAGGTTTGCTGCAATAAATGCAACAATAAGAAAGATAATTATGATGGTGCTTAACATGTAGTGCCCTCAACTGAGATCTAGCAAGGGCATTATTTTATAGAATAAGAGCACGGAGTCAAATTTATCCAGACATTACGACTTGTTTACATAACGCAATCAGGCTATCAGGCATTAAACCAATCACAAGAATTAAACCCGCATTGAGTGTAAAAACCAGTCGTAAGTCTGTGGCACATTCAATCGGTTGTGTTTCTTCAGCTTTATCAAAATACATCACTTTAATAATACGTAAGTAATAGAATGCACCAATAATGGAGAAGACAACAGCTACAGCAGCTAACCAGAGTAAGTCTGCAGAGACCACGGCTTTAAGTACAGACAGTTTTGCCCAGAAGCCAACAAATGGAGGAACACCTGCCATTGAGAACATAATAAACATCATCATAAAGGCAAACCACGGATTACGTTCATTCAAGCCTTTAAAATCATCCAACTTATCGGCTTCAAAACCTTTACGACTCATAATGATAATCATGCCAAAACTTGCCAACGACATGAGCACGTAAGTAATAATATAAAACATGGAGGCAGCAAAACCTTCTTCTGTACCAGAAAGCACACCTAAGAGTAAAAAACCAACATGTGAAATAGCAGAGTAAGCCAACATACGTTTGATGTTCGTTTGTGCGATTGCAACAATATTACCAATCGCCATTGAGGCGACTGCAAGAATAATAAGTATGCCCTGCCATTGCTCATGTAATTCAAGTAAGCCACCAACCAATAAACGCATTAACATCGCAAAGGCGGCAATTTTTGGTGCGCTTGCAATATAAAGTGTTACTGCAGTAGGTGAACCCTGGTATACATCCGGGATCCACATGTGGAAAGGTACCGCGCCAAGCTTAAAAGCTACACCGACAATAATGAAAACCAGACCAAAGGCTAAAATTGTTTTATCTGTAACTGAACTGAGTTGCTGACTAATAACCTGTAAATCCAGGCTGCCTGTTGCGCCATAAAGCATAGACATACCATAAAGCAACATACCTGATGCAATCGCACCCAGTACAAAATATTTCATTGCAGATTCAGAAGCGACACTTGAATCACGTTGTAACGCAACCATAGCGTAGAGACATAAAGATAAAAGTTCGAGGCCAAGGTATAAAGTAAGGAAACTACTTGCTGAAATCATAATCATCATGCCCAGCACACCAAACAAGCCAAGCACAAAGTATTCCCCTGAAAAAATATTGCGTTCTTTTAAATAATCTTTTGAATATAAAAAAGTAACAAACGTTGCAATATAAACGCCCAATTTCAGAACTGAACTCATAGGATCCGCGACAAAGGTGTCACTGAAGATATAAAAAGTTTCGTCACTGAATAAATTCAGGGTTAAGAAAAATGCAACAACCAAGGTAAGTTGAGACAGTAAATAAGTAATATGTCGATTTTTATCCGTTAAAAATAAATCGACAACCAATATGATGCACGCCATCGAAAGTATAAATATTTCGGGTATTGCCAAATGTATATTGTTTAATAATATAGCGGTCATTACTTTGCTCTCAATTCACTCTTATAATTTACTTTGCATAACATGTTGTATTAAGTTCACAACAGTAACATCCATAACTTCAACCAACGGCGCAGGCCATACACCAAATAATAATACTGTAAAGGCGAGTACTGCGAGGAAGAAGAATTCACGTTTATTTATATCTTGCATGGTGGTGACGGCTTCATTAACAACTTTGCCAAAAATGACTCGTTTAATCATCCATAAGGTATAAGCCGCACCAATGATTAATGTGCTTGCACCAAGGAAGGCATACCAGAAGTTCGCTTTAAAGCTACTTAAGATAACCATGAACTCACCAACAAAACCTGACGTACCCGGTAAACCGGCATTAGCCATGGCAAAGAACACCATGAACGCTGCAAATTTAGGCATGTGGTTTACTACACCACCGTAGTCTCTAATTTGGCGACTATGCAAGCGATCATACATAACACCAACACAAAGGAACATGGCGCCGGATATGAAACCATGTGAAATCATTTGTACAATGCCACCCGTCATACCCAATGCAGCACCGTCTAAATTGCCACTATTTTCTAAGATTTGGAATGAGATAAAGAAACCGAGCGTGACAAAACCCATGTGCGAGATAGATGAGTAAGCAATGAGTTTTTTCATATCCTGCTGCACTAAAGCAACAAAACCAATATAAACAACTGCAATTAATGACAAGGTGATCATTAACCAGTCAAGTTCATGACTTGCGTCTGGCGTAATCGGTAAAGAGAAGCGTAAAAAACCATACGCACCCAGTTTCAACATAATTGCTGCCAGTATAACTGAACCACCGGTAGGTGCTTCAACGTGCGCATCCGGCAACCAGGTATGTACAGGCCACATAGGCACTTTAACTGCGAAGGCTAATAAGAAGGCAATGAAGATTAATATTTGTGCCGTTAAACTTAATTTAAGCTGGTGATAATCTAAAATTTCAAAACTGTTACTTTGTGAATATAAATATAACAAAGCGATCAGCATAAAGACTGAACCGAAAAAAGTATAAAGGAAAAACTTAATGGTGGCATAAACGCGGTTCTCACCGCCCCAAACGCCAATAACAATAAACATAGGGATGAGCACTGCTTCCCAGAACACATAAAACAATGCCGCATCTAAAGAAGCAAACACGCCAACCATTAATCCTTCCAGGATTAAAAAGGCCGCCATGTATTGTTCTACTTTATCTTTAATCACTTCCCAGCCGGCAATCACAACAATGACGGTCATGAATGTAGTTAATACAATCAACGGCATGGAAATACCATCAATACCCAGATGATAATTAATATTAAAAGAACTGATCCACGGCGTCATTTCCGAGAACTGCATAACTGCAGTCGTAGTATCAAAGTCTAAGTAAAGAGGGATAGAGAGTATAAAAGTTACGATCGATATTAATAAGGCAATAAACCGCGTATTTGCAGCGTTGTCTTTTTTTGCAAACGCAAGCAAGAACAGGCCGCCGATAATCGGTGTCCAAATAACCAGACTTAGTAATGGCCAATCTACAAACATGTTACACAACCCTTCTGTTTAAAAGCCTTGCACTCGAGCAAAGCCCTTTCTTATTATTTAAAAAACAAAAATACCCATCAACACAATTAAACCAATAATCATTGCAAACGCATAATGATAAAGATAACCCGTTTGAATATGACGAATTACACTACTGACATAGCCAACTGTTCTGGCCGAACCGTTTACAATCAAACCATCAATCAGCTTCTCATCACCAAACTTTGAGAACACTTTACCAATAGCAAGACTGCCGCCAGCAAAAACTATTTCATTAAACTTATCAAAGTAATATTTATTCACTAATAATTTATGCACAAATGATAATTTTTGTTCAAACCATTCAGGAATATCCGGACGTTTCATATAGAGGAACCACGCGACCGCAACACCTGAGAATGCTAACCAGAAAGGTAAGGTTGTCACGCCATGTAAAACCATACCAAACCAACCGTGGAAATCTTTTGCTAATTCACCAAGAACATCATGTTCAGGTAAAACAAATATTGCGTTGCCAAAGAAATCACCGAAGGCCATATCGCCAACAAAAATGGCACCAATAACAACAGATGGGATTGCAAGTAAAACTAAAGGTACCCAAACAACTTTATCTGTTTCATGTAAGTGTTCTCTAGTGTGTTCATCCATGCGTTCTTTACCATGGAATACGAGGAAATACATACGGAAGCTATATAGAGCAGTAATAAACACACCCGCTAACACCGCAAAGTAAGCAAAACCTGAACCGGCAATAGTTGAATGCCCTACTGCTTCAATAATTGAATCTTTTGAATAGAAGCCAGCGAAGAATGGTGTACCAATTAATGCCAGTGAACCTATCAATGATGTAATCCATGTGAATGGCATGTACTTACGTAAGCCACCCATTTTGCGCATATCTTGTTCATGATGCATGGCAATAATGACAGAACCGGCACCTAAAAAGAGTAATGCTTTAAAGAAAGCGTGAGTCATTAAATGGAACACACCTGCAGCATAAGCAGAGGCACCCAATGCTACAGTCATGTAACCGAGTTGCGATAATGTTGAATAAGCAACAACACGTTTAATGTCATTCTGAACCAGGCCTAATAAGCCCATGAATAATGCAGTGATCCCACCAATAATTAATATAAAGCTAAGTGCTGTCTCAGAGAATTCAAACAACGGCGACATACGTGTCACCATAAAGATACCAGCCGTTACCATGGTTGCAGCATGAATCAAGGCAGAAATAGGAGTTGGGCCTTCCATTGAATCCGGTAACCAGACATGTAATGGCACTTGTGCTGACTTGCCCATGGCACCGATAAATAAGGAAATACAAATCACCGTCATCACTGACCATTCATGTCCAGGGAAGATTTCCATAGTTAAATCTTTTACATCACCTACACCAGCAAATACTGTCGCATAGTCCAGTGAACCAAAATACATTAATACACCAGCGATACCGAGTAAGAAACCAAAGTCACCCACGCGGTTAACTAAAAACGCTTTCATATTGGCATAAATGGCCGTATCGCGGGTATACCAGAAACCAATCAATAAGTATGAAACTAAACCTACTGCTTCCCAGCCAAAGAATAACTGCATGAAGTTATTCGCCATGATCAACATGAGCATTGAGAAAGTGAATAGCGAGATATAACTAAAGAAACGTTGATATCCTGGATCGTCTTTCATGTAACCAACGGTATAGATATGAACCATTAACGATACAAAAGTCACTACCACCATCATCATGGAAGTTAATTCATCAACCAGGAACCCCACTTCCAGACGCAAGCCATCAACTACCATCCATGTATAAATAGAAGCATTAAAGGTTTCACCACCATCTATATTAATATATTTAAAAACATACATAGAGAGCGCGCATGAAATAGCGACACCGATAATCGTTGCCCAATGCGCACCACTGCGACCTACTTTGCTGCCAAACAAACCTGCGATGATTGAACCAATAAGTGGTGACAATACGATCCAGAGATAAATATTTTCCATATTATCTGTCATGCCCTACCCCTTCATGGTATCCAGTTCGTCGACATCAATAGTGCGTTTATTACGGAATACCACTACCAGAATAGCCAGGCCAATTGCCGCTTCTGCAGCAGCAACGGTAAGAATAAAGAAAACAAAAACCTGTCCGGATAAGTCACCAAGAAAATGAGAGAAAGCAACAAAATTAATGTTTACAGACAGCAACATAAGCTCAATCGACATCAATATAATAATGATGTTTTTTCGGTTAAGAAAAATACCGGCGACACTCAAGCTAAACATAATAGCGCCTAATGTAAGATAATCTGATAAAGCAATCATAATAAAACCTATTTTGTCTCTTCTGAATCCATTTTAACCATACGAATACGATCATCACGTTGTACCGCAATTTGTGAATCCGGATTTTGATGTTTTGTTTTTGGTCTGCGACGTAACGTTAATGCAATCGCAGCAATAATTGCGACCAATAAAATAACCGCAGCAATTTCAAATGGGTATACATATACGGTATATAAGACTAAACCAAGTTCACGTGTATTATTATAATCAGCAGCCTGTCGAGCTGGTGCAGCAACCTGGTCTAAACCAAAATGATCTCCGCTTACAACGGTATACATCATTGCTGCCATAGTCACTAAAACTGCGATACCAACTGGTAAGTATTGAATAAAGGCTGCACGCATTCTGGCAACATTAATATCTAACATCATCACAACGAAAAGGAATAAAACCATAACCGCACCAACGTAAACCAGTACTAAGGTAATAGCTAAAAATTCTGCTTCGAGTAACATCCAGATTGCAGAGCACGAGAAAAATGTCAAAACAAGAAATAGCGATGCCTGAACTGGATTTTTCACTGTGATCACCATTGATGCACTGAACACCATAATGGCAGCAAACACATAAAAAACGATATTTTCAAATCCCATTATTCTAATTCCTGCATTTAACGATAAGGTGCATCAAGGGCTCGAGCAGCCGCAATTTCTTTTTCATACTTATCACCTACAGCAAGCAAACGTTCTTTAGTCATATAAAGATCGCCTTTTTTCTCACCGTAGTATTCAAAAATATGTGTTTCAACAATGGAGTCAACTGGACAAGACTCTTCACAATATCCACAAAAAATACATTTTGTTAAATCAATGTCATACCGTGTAGTACGACGTGATCCATCTTCACGTGGTTCTGATTCAATCGTAATTGCCAAAGCAGGACAAACCGCTTCACAAAGTTTGCAGGCAATACAACGTTCTTCACCATTTGGATATCGACGTAATGCATGTAACCCACGAAAACGTGGAGACAGCGGTGTTTTGTCATCCGGGTACTGTAAAGTGAACTTGCGCGCAAAAAAGTAACGTCCCGTTACATTAAGGCCTTTAAGCAATTCGCTTAGAGATAAACTCTTTAAAAATCGAATGAGTCCTGACATGTTTATTCTCCCGACCTCATGATGCTCCACCAAGCCCAAACCAGCCCTGTAATACAAAGATACCGACCAATAGCAACCAAAAGATTGTGATCGGAATAAACACTTTCCAACCTAAACGCATAATTTGATCATAACGATAGCGCGGGAATGTGGCACGGAACCATAAGAACAAAAACAGGAAGATAGACATTTTAGCAAAGAACCAATGTATGCCATCGCCTAATACCCAACCCAATACAGGAACATCTGCAAATGGAGCAATCCAGCTTGCAGGGAACATAGATAACCAGCCCCCCATAAACATAAGTGCGGTTAATGCTGCGATCAAAATCATATTGGCGTATTCCGCAAGGAAGAATACGGCAAAGGCCATACCAGAGTAATCAACATGGAAACCGGCAACAATTTCGGACTCACCCTCAGCAACATCAAAAGGTGCGCGGTTAGTTTCAGCAACGCCCGAAATAAAATAGATTACAAATAATGGGAATAGCGGAAGAAAGAACCAGTTAGCAAAACCGTATTCTCCTCTTTGTGAATTCACAATCTCGCCTAAATTCAAGCTTCCCGCCGCAATCAGTACACCAACCAATGCAAAACCCATTGCGATTTCATAAGAAACAATTTGTGCCGCAGAACGCATGGTACCTAATAGCGCATATTTAGAGTTAGAAGACCAACCCGCAATAATAACGCCATAAACACCAACTGATGTTAATGCCAACACATATAACAATGCTGCATTAGTTTCAGCGAGAACCAGGCCATCGCCAAAAGGCAGAACAGCCCAGGCAGCCAATGCCGGCCCAAGTGATAATAACGGTGCAGTGAGGAACAAATACTTATTTGCCCCGTTTGGAATAATGATTTCCTTAAACATCAGTTTAAGCGCATCTGCAATCGGTTGTAATGAACCGCGTGGGCCAACCATGGTTGGTCCCATGCGAACTTGCATAGCACCAATAACTTTACGTTCCGCCAGAGTTAAGTAAGCAACACAGAGCATGAGAGGTACCATGATCACAACAATCTTTAAAACGATCCAGATAACCGTCTGCAATACATCAGGTAACATATGAAAATAAACAACCACCCATTCCTGAAACAGTAATGTCAGCCAATCAATACTTGTATTTAACCATTCCATCTATCGTTCCAACTCTCTCAATTAGCTTTTAGTGCTTAATGTTATTTCAGAATAAGACGCATCAAAATCTTCAATACCCGGCACGCCTTGTGGAATAACGACACAATTATCCGGAACTGAATCTTCGATATGTACTCTTAATTTCAACTTAACATTGTTTTGCGTTACAACAACATCGTCTTCATCCTGAATTTTATTTTGTTTTGCCAGTTCTGCATTAATAATCACACAAGCCGGAATAGCATCATCGGTTTGTTGTAATGCTTCAGAACGTCGCACCACACTATCAACAGCATAAAGTGGTAATACACCAATACGATTAATCGCATCAGTTTGTTTAGCTAATGTTGCAGGACAACGCCATGTCGCTTTATTGCTAACATCAAGTTTACCTGCTTGTTGTTTTGCTTCATCACGCACATCTTCTGATGTAATGTAATCAAAACCTTCGAGCTCAAATATATTTCCAAGTACACGTAAAACTTTCCATGCTGGACGTGTTTCCGCGAGCGGCGTTACCGCACCTGCAAAGCTCTGCCATGTACCTTCGGCATTAACATAGGTTCCTGACGTTTCACTAAACGGTGATACAGGAAGTAATACATCTGCATAAGCTTTCATTTCATCCGTAACATAAGGTGTCATGGAAATAACAAAGTCAGCATCATTAACCGCTTTCACTGCAACTGAAGGATTAGCCGTATCAAGTTCAGGCTCTACGTCTAAAAGAACAAAAGCATTCATGCCGTTGCTTAACATTTCACTTGCGTTTTTACCTGCAGTTGCTTCTCCGCCACAAGCACGGTGAGGAACTGCACCTGTTAACCAGGCACCGGCAGCGTTTGCGCCATCCGTTAAGGTACTCATGGTTGCACCGGAAAGCTCAGCAATCATAGTGCTTAATGCTCGTAAATCGGCTAACTGAGGTTGCAACATTGCTTGTGTACCCAAAATAACGGTCGCTTTTTCTGCACTATGTAAATGTTTTGCAATATCGAGACAGGCATCACTGGTTTTAACATTGCTTAATAAAGCATCCAAACCTTGTGCTGCAGACTTGCCGCTTAACGTTAATAGTGCTTTTGTTATTTCAGCAAGTGAGCTCACCATCTCTGCAGGTGAAGTAATCGCCTGTTCTTCAATGGGAAAATTGAAATCAAAATCAACCGCATTCACGGCCATAATTTTTGCACCTTTGCGAGATGCTTTGTGAATACGATGTGCTGCAATCGGTTGATCTTTACGAATCCAGGAACCCACTAATAAAACGGCATTACTGTTTTCTAAATCAGTCAGTGATTGAGCTAAAGCAGGAAATTGTGGCGCAATATCCTGATCACTAAAATCAGACTGACGTAAACGGTGTTCGATATTATTCGAACCAATAGCACGCATTAACTTTTGCGCTAAATACATTTCTTCTACAGTTGCAGAAGGAGATATAAGTGCACCAACATTTTCTACGCCGTCTTTTTTAATAACCGTTTTTAAACCTTCATAAGCGTAATTTAAAGCTGTTTGCCAATCGACTTCTTTCCAGCTATTACCTTGTTTGATCATCGGTGATTGCAAACGATCATCATGTTTTAAACCAAGATAACTAAAGCGATCACGATCTGATAACCAAAGTTCATTAATCGTTTCATTCTCATCAGGTAAAACACGCATCACTTTGTTACGACGTGTTTCAATTTCGATATTTGAACCGAGACAATCATGTGCCGCGATACTTTTAGCCTGAGCATTTTCCCATGGCCGACCGGTATAACGATATGGTTTTGAGGTTAATGCACCAACCGGACATAAATCAATAACATTACCCGACATTTCTGAAGCAACAGTACGTTCAACATAAGTACCAATGCGCATATGATCGCCACGACCCGTTGCACCCAGTTCCATTATGCCAGCAACTTCCTGACCAAAACGAACACAACGTGTGCAATGTATACAACGTGTCATTTCTGTTGCGATTAAAGGACCAATGTCTTTATCGGCAACAACCCTTTTTTGTTCTTTATAACGAGAAATATCCTGACCAAAACCAACCGCAATATCCTGTAACTCACACTCACCACCTTGATCACAAATTGGGCAATCAAGCGGATGATTAATTAACAGGAACTCCATAACACTTTGCTGTGCTTCAAGCGCCACCGTGGACTTTGTGAAAATTTTCATGCCATCCGTAACCGGCGTAGCACAAGCAGGAACAGGTTTTGCAACCTTCTCGATTTCAACTAAACACATACGGCAATTTGCCGCGACAGATAATTTTTTGTGATAACAAAAACGCGGAATAGTGATACCGGCGTTATCAGCCGCTTCAATCACCATTGCTCCATCAGCTACCTGAAGCGGTTTTCCGTTAATTTCTATATTTGCCATCTTTTATCTCGTTCAGCTTTTTTATTATTTCGTTATATTTAATTAAAAAATAAATCCCCTCGACAATCGCTCCTGCATTGTCCTACCTTCGCCCGTCCATGGGCTCGTCCCCTTCAAGGGGAGGGTTAGGGAGGGGTGATTTTATATATCCCCGCCCCCTCGGTAACTGCTCCATGCGTTACCCTACCTCCTGCATCCCTGCAGTCGTAGCCCCCCTCCCAGAGGGAGGGGGAATAAAATCTAAATCAACCCATTAAACCATGCATTTTTTATGGTCGATGTGATACTGAAATTCTTCTCGATAATGTTTTAAGAAACTCATTACCGGCATCGCAGCAGCATCACCTAAGGCACAAATAGTTCGACCACCAATACGGTGTGCAACATCATTTAATAAATCTAAATCTTCCTGTACACCCTGACCGTGTTCAATACGGTGCATCACTTTTGCTAACCAGCCAGTACCTTCACGACATGGAGTACATTGACCACACGACTCTTCGTAATAAAAATGAGATAAACGTGCTAACGCTCCAACCATACAAGTGGTTTCATCCATTACGATAACGGAACCCGCTCCCAGCATACTGCCTGCTTTTGAGAGTGAATCGTAATCCATATCCGTTTCCATAATAATGTCTGCGGGTAATACTGGAACAGATGAACCGCCTGGAATAACAGCTTTTAACTTGTGACCATCACGTACACCACCGGCCATTTTAAGCAATTCAGAAAACGGTGTGCCTAATGGAATTTCAAAGTTGCCGGGATTATTAACGTGTCCGGATACACAGAATAATTTGGTGCCACCATTATTAGGTTTGCCCATTTCCAGGAACCACTTGCCACCTTTTTCTAAAATGACAGGAACCGATGCAAGTGTTTCAGTGTTATTTATTGTTGTTGGTCTACCGTATAAACCAAAGCCGGCCGGGAATGGTGGTTTAAAACGAGGCTGACCTTTTTTACCTTCTATTGATTCAAGCAATGCAGTTTCTTCACCACAAATATAAGCACCTGCGCCCAAGTGTGCATAAAGATCAAAACTAAAATCAGAACCCTGAATATTTTCACCTAACAAACCAGCTTTATAGGCTTCTTCTAATGCACCTTCAAAGCGTTCATACGGTTCCCAAAATTCACCACGAATATAATTATAGCCTTTTGATGCGCCAATACAGTAACCCGCAATGATCATACCTTCAATAAGTTGATGCGGGTTGTAACGTAAGATGTCTCGATCTTTACAGGTACCCGGCTCACCTTCATCTGAATTACAAATAATATATTTTTGACCGGGTGCAGTACGAGGCATAAAACTCCACTTCAAACCAGTCGGGAAACCTGCACCACCACGACCACGTAATGATGACGTTTTCAACTCTTCGATAATTTGTTCCGGCGGAATTTTTTCTTTAAGAATTTTTTTCAGCTGCTCATAGCCACCCACACTCAAGTAATTCTCAAGTGTCCACGGCTTGTCCATGTGTAGGGTCCGAAAACAGACTTCATTCGCCATTGGTTGACTCCAACCTTCGTAATTAATTTTTTTAAATACTTTATTTAATGCTTTTTTCTAAAACTTAATCTAAATTAAAATTAATCCAGATCAGCAAGAACTTGATCAATTTTTTCTTCGGTCAAGTTTTCGTAATATGTATCGCCAATTTGAATCATTGGAGCATTAACACATGCACCCAAACATTCGACTTCTTTTAAAGTAAAGCGACCATCTGTAGTCGTTTCACCAAGTTTAATTCCTAACTTGCTGGATAAATGTCCAACCACGGTATCTGAACCACACAACATGCATGATATGTTGGTGCAAACACAAATCTTGTGTTTACCCACAGGTTCCAGTTCATACATAGAATAAAAAGTTGCTACTTCATAAACTGCAATAGGACGCATATCTAAATATTCAGCAACCGCATCCATTAAGTCTTCAGTTAAAAAGCCACGGTTTTGATCCTGAGCAATACGCAATGCAGACATCACAGCGGACTGTTTTTTATCTGCAGGATATTTAGCAATCCAGACATCAATTTCTTTTAACGAAGCTTCTGTTAAAAGGTGCAGTTTACTTTCTTCTTTTTTCTTATAACCTATCATCGGTCAATTTCTCCGAATACAACATCCATGGTACCAATAACGGCAACCACATCAGATAACATATGTCCGGAAGTCATTTCATCCATCGCTGAAATATGAGCAAAACCTGGCGCACGGATTTTTAAACGATAAGGTTTATTCGAACCATCAGTTACCAGGTAAACACCAAATTCACCTTTTGGATGTTCTATTGCTGCGTAAGCTTCACCTTTTGGTAATGAATAACCTTCAGTGAAAAGTTTAAAGTGATGAATTAATGATTCCATATCACCTTTCATATGTTCACGACTTGGCGGTGTTAACTTATGATCATCCAGCATGACAGGACCATCTGGATTTTCACGTAACCATTTAGAACATTGTTTAATAATGTGGTTTGACTGGCGGAACTCTTCAATACGAACCAGGTAACGATCATAACAATCACCGTTCACGCCAATTGGAATATCAAAATCCATTTTGTCGTAAACTTCATAAGGTTGTTTCTTGCGTAGATCCCATGCGATACCTGAGCCACGTAACATAGGACCAGTGAATCCAAGTTGTAACGCACGTTCTGGTGAAACAACCGCAATATCAACTGTACGTTGCTTCCAGATACGATTATCGGTTAACAGGGTTTCATACTCATCAACATAACCGGGGAAACGTTCAGTAAAATCATCAATAAAATCAAGTAATGAACCTTCACGATTTTCATTAAGTAACTTAACTTTTTTCGCGTCAATGTATTTCGATTTTTTAAAGCGTGGCATGCGATCAGGTAAGTCGCGATATACACCACCGGGGCGATAATAAGCCGCATGCATACGTGCACCGGAAACTGCTTCATACATGTCCATCAAATCTTCACGTTCACGGAAACAGTACAGGAACATGGTCATTGCACCCACATCCAGTGCATGCGTTCCTAACCACATTAAGTGATTTAAGATACGTGTAATTTCATCAAACATAACGCGAATATATTGCGCACGTTCAGGGGCTTCTACACCCAGTAATTTTTCAAGCGCAAGAACATAACCATGCTCGTTACACATCATGGAAACGTAATCAAGACGATCCATGTAAGGAATACTTTGATTAAACGGCTTATATTCAGCTAATTTTTCAGTACCACGATGTAATAAACCCACATGTGGATCAGCACGTTGAATAACTTCACCATCAAGCTCAAGAACAAGTCGTAACACACCATGCGCGGCAGGATGCTGTGGACCGAAATTCAATGTGTAATTACGAATCTCAGGCATTACTGTTGTCCTCTTCTGTCATGCGATCAGCATAACGATGATCATCACGATATATACGTGGTGTGTTAACTCGCGTTTCAATTGAAACAGGTTGATAGATGACACGTTTTTTATCTTCGTCATAACGCATTTCAACGTTACCGCACAAAGGAAAATCTTTACGGAATGGATGACCAACAAAACCATAGTCCGTCAATATACGACGCAAGTCTGGATGACCATCAAAAATAATACCGTAAAGATCGAAAGCTTCACGTTCAAACCAGTTTGCACCGTTCCAGATATCCACTACCGAAGCAACCTGAGGTGGTTCACCTTCTGCAAAAACACGAACACGAAGTCGATGATTATTTTTAACCGATAACAACTGATAAGTAACAGCAAAACGTTCACCATCCCAGTCACCATCAGCGTATTCACTATAATCAACACCGCACAAATCAATCATTTCTTCAAAATGATATTCAGCTTCATCTCTTAGAGCAGTGCATACTTCAATTAAGTTTTCTTTTTTAACAACAAAGTTAAGTTGCCCCACGCTAACGAAACATTCGTCAAACATGCCATCAAAACGTTGGCGCAATGAATCTGCTAATTTATTGTAATAATCAGACATGATGGGGTTTTATACTCTTGCGATTGTACTGGTACGGCGAATTTTATTTTGTAACTGCAAAATTCCGTATATCAAAGCTTCAGCCGTTGGTGGGCAGCCAGGAACATAAATATCAACAGGAACAACACGATCACAACCACGAACAACAGCATAAGAATAATGGTAATAACCCCCACCGTTAGCACATGACCCCATGGAGATAACCCAACGTGGCTCTGCCATTTGGTCGTAAACCTTACGTAAAGCAGGTGCCATTTTATTGACCAGTGTTCCTGCAACAATCATCACATCTGATTGACGAGGACTTGGCCGGAAGATAATTCCAAAACGATCTAAATCGTAACGTGCAGCAGCAGAGTGCATCATTTCAACCGCGCAACAAGCAAGACCAAAAGACATCGGCCACATAGAACCTGTTCTTGCCCAGTTAATTAATTTATCAGCGGAAGTGGTAATAAACCCTTCGTTGAGTTTACCTTCGATCATTCCCATTCCAAAGCTCCTTTCTTCCACTCGTAAATGAAACCAATAACAAGGATACCTAAGAAAATTAGCATTGCGACATATCCAAACATACCGATATCTTCAAGCACGATAGCCCAGGGAAACAGGAAAGCGATTTCTAAATCAAAGATAATAAAAAGAATAGCAACGAGGTAGTAACGCACATCAAACTTCATTCGCGCATCACCAAAAGCTTCAAAACCACATTCATATGCTGAATTTTTTTCACTGTCCGGCTTATGTGGTGAAAGCACAAAACCCAACGTAATCATAATCGCACCCATAGCAAGGCCGATAACGATAAATATTAATACTGGTAGGTAATTCTCTAACATTAACTCCAGTCCGCCTTATATGAGAGTGATGGTTGTAACTGAGTCGCTTAACACGACTTCTTTTTATGTTTTTATTATTATTTTGCTTAAAAAATACACAAGATTTTTTCTAGAAGCGCGAGCTAGTCTAGGCCAGCAATCGTTTATGTGTCAAGTTTAGATTGCAAGATGAACATTAATAAAATCAATCGGTTAAATGATTGTTTGGGGGGGTATAAAAAATATTGTGACTGTTTTTAATATTTGAAGCTGACTAACACTTACTTATAGTAAACATTACAAAACAAGCTCACACTTAATTTTGTTCATGCCATTAAAACAAAAACTACGAACACAAAAAAAGCCGATTTTATCTTTAATAAAACCGGCTTTTATTTTGGTCGGGACGAGAGGAATCGAACCTCCGACCCCCTGCACCCCATGCAGGTGCGCTACCAGGCTGCGCTACGTCCCGAATTTTTGAACGTAAAAGGGGTCAGA